>Ga0105099_10001249_pt1 | contig 16163 bp, 14 predicted proteins | sample PPLLak3cmMay2015_2_FD_79138 | JGI IMG/M metagenome (GOLD analysis project Ga0105099, IMG submission 79138) | Freshwater sediment microbial communities from Prairie Pothole Lake near Jamestown, North Dakota, USA - PPLs Lake P8 Core (1) Depth... | ecosystem: Environmental > Aquatic > Freshwater >... | reverse complement strand
CTTCTAGCTAAAATGTAATCACCTATTCTACAAATAGTTCGCAGCAATGCTGCTTTTCTATAGTCGCATAGCGACGACCTATTTGTAGTAATTAGAGAAAAATCAAATTCAAGCCCCATTAGGCCTGCCTGCCGGTAGGCAGGGGCGACCTATACATAGAATGTAGTAATATCAAGTATTTCATAAATTGTATAGTATTTTAGTCGGTCAGTAGTGATTTTTTAAGATAAATTCAAATAACAATATGGACAAAACAATATTATTATTCCTGTGTGGATTTTACAATCTCGCTTTTGCGGTTTTTCATGTTTCATTTTGGAATATATTCAAATGGAAGGAGGATCTTAAAAAGAATAGTATAGGCAATCGGGCAATAATCCAAATATTAAATATTCGATTGATTTATATATTTCTATTGATGTCATTTATATATTTTTTTTATCCTAGTCAATTAATTGAAACGGAAATAGGATTTGTTTTATTAATCGGATTTTTAATGTTTTGGATTGGCAGAACCTTTGAACAATTTATTTTTTTAAGAGTAAAATCACGAATGGTAAATATTTTAACCATAGTTTTTGTTCTTGGAATCATCATTCATTTACTACCTATAATAATCTAACTAAATTAAGAATTAACAGAAATAAGCTATGAAAAAGATATTTATTTTATGTGTCAGTCTAATATTTTCAACAACAATTCTTGCTCAAATTGAAACAAAAATCAGTGAGGAGTTATTTATTTCAAAACTAAGTGATAAAGTATATGTAGCAACTCACTATTTCCCTTGGGAATCTAACTCGTTAATTGTTAGGGCATCTGATAAGGAAGTAGTGTTAATTGATACTCCTTATGAAACATCAGCAACGGAATTGATGATGAATTGGATAAAAAGTACGTTAGGCCCTGAAAGGATAACTGCAATAAATACAGGATTTCATATTGACAACCTAGGAGGTAACCAATATTTAAGAGAAAAAGGAATTGATATTTATGGTGCTGACCGAACAATAAAATTAATAGATGAAAGAGGGTCGCAAACTCAACAACAACTTATTTCATGGTTGAAACCTGAACAAGAAAGGATAAAAAAGGCATATGAATCTATGGTTTTTGTTAGGCCAAATAAAATCTTTAAAATAGAGGAAGGTATTGTGCTAGAAATCGGAGAATTAACGTTTGATGTATATTTCCCAGGAGAATCACACTCTCCTGATAATTTAGTTGTTTATATAAACGAACTTCAGCTATTGTTTGGTGGCTGCATGGTTAAATCATTATCTTCTAAAAATTTAGGATTTACAGGAGATGCAAATGTTGCTGAATGGCCAAATTCTTTGAAAGTTATTCAAAAAAAATATAAAACAGCTCAGATTGTGATTCCACACCACGGAATGTGGGGTGATATGAGTTTAGTTCAACACACTATTGATTTACTAACGAAGAAATAACAAAAGCTCCTAACACGCAGTCATAAAACATTGGGGTTTTAGTGGTTTGCTAAACGCATCACTCGCTGGCAAGGTTCTTATCGGTTGATGGGTTCGCAGCTCCGAAATCCCCAACGTTTCATGCCGCCAACCGTTAGCGTTCATACGGATTGAGGAGCCTGAACTACTTTCATGCCTCTGATGTTCTTCGAAAACAGATATCAATAATTAAAATTAGGGTAAGTGAAATTGTATCAGACAAAATATATCCCTTTGATTCTGTGTTTTTTAATTTAGTTTGTCGTTCGATTACAAGAGATGAATAATTGGATAGAAAAAAGATTTGTAAATAATGTATTCAATAGTGATGTATTCTAATTCTATGAATTCATTTATTGTCAGTCTCTATATTTATCTTTGTACTAAACACTATAAACTAAACTCAACAGTCCTATGGGTGCTTTTCATGCCTATGATATTCGTGGAATCTACAACAAGGATTTTAGTAAAGATGATGCATACAAAATAGGTTTCTTTTTGGTTGACCTGCTGAAAGCCGATAAGGTATTGGTTGGTCGAGATGTTAGGGTTTCGTCCGACGAGATATTTGAGTATCTAGCCAAAGGCATCAATGATGCTGGAGCCGATGTGTATAACCTTGGTTTAGCAACTACTCCAATGGTCTATTTTGCCTCTGTAAAGCATGGGTTTAATGCATCTGTTCAGATAACTGCTTCGCACAATCCACGTGAGTACAACGGAATGAAAGTTTCTCGCGAGAATGCTTTGCCAGTTGGTTACGATACAGGACTTAAAGAGATTGAGGCTAAGGTTAAGAATGACCAAGTAAAACCTGTTTCCCCCAAAGGAAGGATTATTGATTTAGATGTAAAATCGGAATACCTCGAATTTCTCAATGGATATAGAGGCGATTACTCTAAGCTGAAAATTGGAATCGATTGTTCCAACGGTATGGCAGCTCTTCTTATCAAAGAGTTATTAGGCAATAAGCCCGTTTACATATTTGATAATCTTGATGGGACATTTCCAAACCATGAGGCAAATCCGCTAGTGCCTGAGAATATTGTTGATCTTCAAAAATTGGTTAAAGAGAATAAATGCGATGTGGGTGTCGTTTTCGATGGCGATGCCGATAGGGTAATGTTTGTTGATGAGAACTCAAGGTTTATTTCACCTGATTTAATGATTGCAGTTTTAGGGCATTATTTCCTTGAGGAAAAACAGCAGAAAGGTATTGTTTTACAGGATATCAGAACCTCAAAGGCGGTTGGTGAGTATCTTGCCCCATTAGGGGGTACAACCCAAACATGGCGAGTTGGTCGTGCATTTGCCGCTCCTAAACTTCGCGAGATTAATGGAATTTTTGGTGGTGAACTTGCGGGACATTACTATTTTCGTGATTTTTACTACTCCGATTCGGGGTTGATGGCGTGCCTTATCATTCTGAATGTTATTAGCAAGATGAAAGAAAAGGGGATAACCCTATCGCAGCTGATTTCGAAGATTGTGGCTTACGCCAATTCGGGTGAGATTAACTTTAAAATTGATAAGAAGAAAGAGGCGATGGATGCTGTTCGTAGTCACTTTATATCAGAAGAAACCCCAACAGCATCGTTCGATTTTGATGGTTACAGGGTTGAGTTCCCCGATTGGTGGTTCAATATCCGTCCATCGAATACTGAGCCCTATTTGAGGTTTATCGCTGAGGCGAAAACAAAAGTGTTGCTCCAAGAGAAGATTTCGAAGGTGAAAAGTATTTTATCAAATTTTATTTAGCCATGGCATCTGATGTTAAAGAAATAATTAGGAATCTAACTAGTTTTTATGATTTTACGGATAAGGTCATTTGCTCGGTAGGAGCAGGTGGTCAGCTAATCGAATACTGTAGGAATGCCAAAATGGTTTACGCAGTTGATAACGATAGGAGTGCCATCCAGCGCTTGGAAGATAGTCTTAGCAAAGCTGGATTAGCCAGCAAATTTGAAGTTATTTTAAGTGATTTCTACGATGTGAGAGTCGTGTGTGATGTTGTGCTCTTTGAGTTCTGCCTGCATGAAATGGTTAATCCCGGAAAAGCAATTATTCATGCTAAAACACTAGGTGCTGATATCGTTATTTTTGATCATTGGACCGAATCAGAATGGGCTTTCTACGTGGATGAAAAGGAGAAAGTTTTTGCAAGTTGGAAGGCGATAAATACCTTTACATTTAAGAAGAAGGAGGTGTATAATACTGTTCAGTTTTTTAATGATTATGAGGAATTGTTTCAAAAAGTAAAAGTGATGGGAGATGTGTCAATCAGTAGAATTGCCTCCTTTAAAGAACAGAAGAATTTTACAATTCCAATGTCCTACGGTATTGTTCAATTATAACAGCTATTTCATAAATCATCAAGATTTTAAAATAAAACCCTCAGCATTATTCATGCTTGAGGGTTTTATTTAAGTTAACGTGACCTCGACGTAAGAAGCAACTTAACTACTTGTTTATTATCATTATATCCTTAATGATTAATTGGAATAGCGGAAAAATGGAAATGAAGTTCGGCGTAGCCAATATTGCCTGCCTGCATCGCTTTCGCATAGCTTCAGCGGAGCAAAGTCGGCAGACAGGGAAGAAAAATGTTAGAAGAAACCTCATTATTGACTTCGTCGTCCGGCAGTTGCCGGATCGCTCCAGTTCCACTGTTCCCTGCCTACCCTGCCTACCGGCAGGCAGGCGGCAGGCAGGCACCATTCCAATTCCAAATGAAAAATATGGAACAAATTACATTTTAGAGCATTACCGCTATTTCTTAGATCGAACTCACGTTAAACTATACAAATCAGTATTATTTATTTACTAGACTCATCTTCATCCTTTTCCTCCTCCTGCTCAACAGGTGGCTCAGAGGTAATGTTTCCGAACTTATCTACATAAGCAATCATGCTCTCGAAACCACCTCCGGGTGAGTTCTCTTTACGGTCAGATTTTTTTTGCTCCTTCTCCTGCCTTTTCTTAAGGCGCTTTTCCGTTTTCTGCTTTTTGATAAAGCGATTATTTGGTCCTGCCATAATTTCTTCTTTCTAGTTAACGAATGTAAAAGCCTTTCCGCTTTCACCTGCGCGGCCGGTTCTTCCTATGCGGTGTATGTAACTATCCATGTTTTTAGGCTGCTGATAGTTAATTACGTGTGAAACATGCGAAATATCCAAACCTCTAGCAGCAACATCTGTTGCAACTAAAACCTGAATTTTCTTATTCTTAAACGAATCAAGCGCATTAATTCTGTAGTTCTGCGATTTATTACCATGAATCTCATCGGCCTTTATGCCTGCCTGTCTTAAATCCTTAGTAATTCTGCTTACCCAACGTTTGGTTTCGGCGAATACAAGAACCTTTTCAAAGGATTTGTCGCGAACCATATTAACAAGAACATCCATCTTGTTTTCGCCATTCTTAACCACGATAATATCTTGGTCGATAGATTCGGGGCTAATATTTCCTGTTCTAACACGAACCTCAACAGGATTATCTAGCAAATTGTTGATTAAAGCTTTTTGACCCTTCTCTTCAGTTGCCGAGAAAAGAACCGTTTGTTTACGATTGCTCATGCCATCAACAAAAAACTGAATATCGTGTGAGAATCCCATATCCAATAATCTGTCAAATTCATCCAATACAAGTATAGTGAAGTTTTTTAGATTTAATGCCCTTTGACGTATCATATCTGAGATACGACCAGGTGTGCCAATGATTAGGTGGCTTGGTCTTCTTAGGTTGTTTACATCCCTCGATACGCTAGTCCCACCAATTAAGCAGTTGCTTGACAGATTTAAATCTTTGCTTATACTCTTGAATTCCCCCTCAATCTGAAGGGCAAGTTCACGCGTTGGCGATACGATTAATACCTGAAAGTTAGGCCTCTGATTTATAAGATTGTTAATAATAGGCACTAAAAATGCTGCTGTTTTGCCTGTTCCGGTTTGTGCTAAACCCACTAAATTCCTGCCATCAAGAATTGCCTCAAGGGTTTTATCTTGAATTTCGGTTGGGGTTTTAAATCCTTTTTTCAGTAGGTTTTTAACGATAATAGGATTAACCTGTAAATCCTCAATTAGTTGGGTTGGAGTGTACTTTGTTACTTCTTGAGAAATTGCTTTTTTTACGAATAGGGTTGGATCTAAAGATTTAGTTTTACCTTGTCCGTTACCCGATGCTCTTCCTCTTGTTGGTTTTTTGTAGTCAAAATTCCTTTGTCCCCTATTTTTTAGAGGTCGTCTGTTTTCCATTTTAAAAATTAGTTAATGCCGCTGATGCTAACATTAACCTGTATCTGTTCAAAGGGGTAATGTTTCTTTGGCGTAAATATTATTCAGCGTAAACTAGTGAAGTAGAAAGAATGTCTTCTTGAGAGGTGATTCAGAGAGATATACTAACTATACAGATCTAAAATATGCTAAAATCGATGCAAAGGAAGGTATAATTAATTCAATATCCAAATTTTCAGTGGGTTAATAAATTTTAAGTCTTGAATTAATTTGTTTAGAGAACATATGTCAACACCTAATATTATGGAAAAAGATAAATTGCGTTAAAAAACATAGGGTAAGTATAGCCCAAGAAGGTCTTAAATAAATTATAGATTCTATGCAAAATATATCTAACTAATCGTGGATGTCATGAAAAAAAAAACATCAGTCCTATTTTGCTTATTCTCGCTTATTCTGTTTTCTAATTGTAAACAGCCCAATAATGTTCAGGAGAATTTACTTACAGCAAAACCCCAAATTGAGGATAGCATTATTTATAACATTCCTAAATCGCCTCGGTTATGCGATGTTATGAATATTGAAAAACAGTTTATAAATATTGACGACTGCAAGCTGTACTGTGAAATTGAGGGCGAAGGTGTTCCAATGGTACTTGTAAATGGTGGTCCTGGTGGAACACATCATTGCTTTCATCCATGGCTCACAGGTTTGAAGAATAATATTAAGTTAATCTATTATGACCAAAGAGGTTGTGGCCTTTCAGATTACAAGGCCGATGAAGGTTATTCATTCGAACAAACCATCGATGATCTCGAAAAGTTAAGGATCGCACTTAATATTGATAAATGGGTGGTTCTTGGCCATTCATATGGAGGAGGAATTGCACAATACTATACTATCAAATATCCTCAAAGCGTTATGGGGCTAATTTTAGTCGGCTCTGTCCCAATGATGATTAATCCGGAGTTAGCCTCTAAAAATGAAAACTGGGCATTAAATGATCAAGAGAAATCAAAGGTTGATGAAATTCTAAAACTCGTCATGGCAGGCAAGTTGAGCTATGCTCAGTACTTTTACAATGATGCAATCAATGGCGGCTGGAAACGCCAGAACTTTGTAAAGCCATCAAGAGAAAAGAATGTTCAATGGGCAACCATCGATATTGTTTTTGATAAAGCTTTAAGTTCAGATTATGGATTATACGATTTTAAGCATGCCTTCGAAACCTGCCCGATTCCAACACTGATTTGTGAAGGGAAGTATGATTCTTTATGGTCATCGAAAAAGGTGCCATTGATGTTAAGGAACCATCCAAATGCAAAATACCAATCTTTTGAATACTCAAGCCATAATATTTTTAGTGATGAACCCGAACTCTTTATACAAGTAGTTACTGATTGGGCTGAATCATTGAAGGACGTTGAAAGTAATGTATTAAGTAAATGGGAGAATAAAACGGAGGAGATTTTAGGTAAACAATTGGAATTAATTAGTAACAGTAGATCTTTCGTTAAACTAATTAAGGATAAAGGGTTGGAAACAGCAATTAAGTATTACGATAATTTTAAGAGAAGCAATGAGGGAGCAAAACTATTTCTTGAAAATTCTATGATTCTGTTGGGGTATGAATTCCTAAATGGGAATAAATTAGATCAAGCAATAGAGATATTTAAACTCAATATAAAAGAATATCCAGATTCATCTAATGCCTACGATAGCCTTGGTGAGGCATATATGAAAGCAGGTAAGAATCAGTTAGCAATCACAAATTATGAAAAATCGCTGGCGTTGAATCCGGGGAATGAGAATGCGAAAAAAATGATAATAATTCTAAAAAAATGAAATTATCTAACTTAGTAACTAAAACTGTTCAAATTGCACTGATAATGGTTTTATTATCAAAAGGGAATATATTTTCACAGGATAGGTCTAATTTGAAAAAAATACCATCAACCATAGCATTTGAAGTGTCTGAAAATGATCTTTTTCCTGAAGGAATAACCTACGATTCTAAAACAAAACTATTTTTTCTAAGCAGTATCCAAAAAAACAAAGTATTGGCCATAGATTCAGAAAGCAACTGTTTTGATTTCATCAAACCGGGTCAGGATAGTATGTTTCGGAGCTTGGGCATGAAAGTAGATGTGCAGCGTCGCCGGCTATGGGTTGTCTCAAGCAGCGATTGGGACGAAAGGATGATGTCGGCAGTTCATATCTATAATATTGATACTCGAAAACTAATTAAGAGTTTTTTTACTGCTAAAGGTAAAGTTCCCACTTTCAATGATCTTATTCTTACTGAATCTGGCAGTGCATTTATTTCAGATTATGGTGGGAATAGTATCTATCAGGTTCCATCTGATTTGAGCAATGTTGAACTGTTTTTAAAGTCCGATAGCCTTTTGGCAGGGGCAAATGGTATGGCTATTTCTCCCGATAATTCATTTTTGTATGTGGCCTCGAATACCAAGGGAATTGTTATTGTAAAATTAAAAAGCAAAACAATCCAACCAATCATTAACCTTAAGGCAATAGATACCAAAGGAATTGATGGATTAATGCTATATAAGAACAGTCTCATTAGTATCTTTAATGGGGATGGGGATATGAGTAAACATCATATTGCCCATTATCAACTTAGCAATGACGGGCGCGAAATTATTTCACAATCTATTATTGATAAGAATAATCCGATGTTTAGTGAACCAACTACAGGTATAATTGTAGGCGATGATCTCTACTGTCTTGCGGCTACATACCTACGCAGTTTTACTGGATCAAAACAAGTCGATATTTCAAAACTGGGCAAGCCAAGGGTCTTAAAATACAATCTTATAAATGCTAACCTATTAGGAAATAATACAAATCAAGCTGTTGATTCTTTGGATAAACGGGTTTTATCTTTTACTAATTCTCAAGGGATGGAATTCCTTTTAATTCCAAAAGGTTCTTTTCTTATGGGCTCAACAGATGGTAGAGGAAACTTAGATGAATTGCCTCAGCATAAGGTTACAATTAACAGTTCATTCTACATGAGTAAATATCCAGTAACTGTTGGCGATTTCAGCCAATTTGTAAAAGCAACAGGCTACATTACTGAAGGGGAGAGGAATGGTGGATCATGGGTGTGGTCTGAAAAGAATAATTGGGAGCAAAAGATTGATGCCAATTGGAAAAACCCTTATTTCAAACAAACGGACAAACATCCAGTTGTTTGTATTACATGGAATGATGCAATGGCTTTTGTTAATTGGTTGAAAGCAAAGGAAGGCAAGGAGTACAGCCTGCCAACTGAAGCCCAATTTGAGTATGCCTGCCGAGCTGGTACATCAAATAAATATTTCTTTGAGCACGATACCATCAACTTCTCGGATTATGGTTGGCCTCAGCAATTAACTTTACAAGGTTTTCCTACCCATCTTATCGGTACAAAAAAGTCTAACCCTTGGGGTTTGTATGATATGGTGGGGAATGCATGGCAGTGGTGTAACGATTGGTATGATGAAAAATACTATAAAACTAGCCCTGAAGTTGACCCTGCGGGTCCAAAAACAGGCGATTATAAAGTTAACCGCGGAGGTATGGGGGACGAAGTAAAATATTGGAGTTCAACAAAACGTGATGCTTTGCATCCAGGCAGTAACTATAGTAATCAGACCTTTCGTATTGTGATTAAAAATATTTAGTTCTGTAAATTTTACTTATGCATTTAAAGAACGGCATTAAACCCCTGTGCTCTTGGCGCAGGGTAGTTCACATCATTTCTGTCAGTAGGTGTTCTTTTTATTATTTGTGTTTCAACACAAGCACAAACAATATTTGATGCCGTTAAAACGGGTAACTTGAAAACAGTTAAAGCACTAGTTATCACAAGTGTCTTGTTTATACTAAATAATGCTCATTGAAATCTTTCTTATTCATGACTTGTAGCGTTTTTTAATGGTCTGAAAGGTTTGAGCTGATTAATGACTCGTTACAGTTCCATAGATATTAAATTGTTGGATAAAACAAAATTAGCTATTCAATTTTATAATTATTTTCATCGATCTTAATTAATTTAAGATCAAGCGATAAAGTAATTGTCTCCAGTATCTCGTTTATGGCTTGATTTCTAAATTCTCCGTTGTAAGTGATATCAATACCAATATTATTTGTGGTAATAGAAATATTGTAAGTTCTCATCAGCTCATTAAAAACTTCGAGGATTGGTGTTCGGTCAAATACGATGATGCCCTCTGTCCATCCATTTATTTCTGATTGGTTAGTTGAAAAAGGGTTAACTGGTTTGCTTTTACTGTCGAAATGAGTAGTCTGGGCATCCTTTAATACAATTGAGCTTTCAGGAATGTTGCTGTTCAACACGCTTACTGTTCCTTCGAGGCAAGATATTTTTACCTTGGAATCTCTATTCCTAATATTAAACTGTGTTCCAAGAACTTTAATCTGTGCATAATCCGAGTTTACCACAAATGATTTTCTTCTCTTTTCAACCTTAAAGAATACTTCGCCCTCAATGGTTACCTGTCTTGTGTTTGAGAATAAACTCTCTTTGTAAGTCAGATTTGATTCGCTATTTAGTATTACAGATGAATTATCAGGCAGTGTATGTCTAACAATTTCACCCTTCTTTGCAGTTAGGGTCAATTCCTTATTTGAATATGAGTAAACAACGATAAAAACTAATATTGATGCAGCGATGGATAGGCTCTGAATTATTAATGCTTTGGATTTTTTTTGTTTTTCTTTTCGATTAATACTCAATTCTAAATGCCTCCAGCGCTGATCAGGGGTGCGATTTTGCTTAATTTTTATGTCCGATGCTTTTTGGCTTATCAGCTGATAGTCTTCTAGTTTGATTTTTTCTTTAAGATTGTTGTCAAAATAGTCGTTTAAAACAAGGTCCTCTTCAGAATTTATTGTTCCGTCTATCTTTTTGATGATTAAAAGATCAATTTCGCCGTTTAATTCATTTCTATTCATTGTATAAATATTACACCGAACCTAGATTATTCCCCTTACTTTTTATGAAACTTTTTTAAAATATCAATATTTATTGTTTGTCGAATGATTGATAATGCTTTAGATATATGGCTCTCAACTGTTTTTATGCTCAAGTTCATTTGTTCAGAAATTTCGCTGTATTTCTTGTTGTCAAGTCTGCTTAGTAAAAAGATTGCTCGAGTATCTGAATTCATTTTTTCGAGGGCAGCATTAAAGTATTGCTCCAATTCCTTATCTTCCAAAATAAAATCAGGGGATTGACTTGAATTATTATCGAAAGCTAACTCTGCTTGGAATTTTCCAACCACTTTTTGATGTCTAATATAGTTCAATGCTTGCCTATTGGCTATTGTCATTACATAGGATTTAAGCGATTGATCTGCGTTTATGTTTTTTCTGTTTTCCCAAAGTTTCATAAATACATCCTGCAAAAGATCTTCGGCAGCATCAGCGTCTTTGACTATATAATATAGAAACCGGTAAACATCATCCTGCAATTCTCTGAAAATTGCTTCAAATGACTGTTGATCAGATTTATCGGATTTTTTTATATTTTTAAAAACTACCATTCATGCCTTCTATAGAATAACAAATATATAAAAAAGCCTAAATAGTAATTGCATGAAATGATAATGGTGGGGGTGAAGATTTGTTGATTGAGATTTTATTGGTATAGTTTTTTTTAAGTAACTCATTGACTAATCATCTCTCATCACATTTTATTTCCATTGAGCTGATATGATATTTTTAAATTTAATTGGTAAATTTATAATTGTAGGATAATGGTTGAAACCACATTTGTATCGCATGCAGAGCTAGCCCTAATACTGTGCTCTACTCTATTTGTATAACTTTTTCATACCCGTTGTAGCTTGCAAAAACTCCATATCCGTTCTCAACATTCGATTTGATTTGCATAGGCTCAGTAAAGCTAATTGCAACACCAGTCAATTCAACTAATCCACCTGATATATAACTTCCTAAACTACTGCCGTATTTAAAGTAAGCCTCAGTGATTGAATTTATTTCAAATCTAAAACTTATCGTATTTTCGAAACTGTTATGGTCTATTAATAGTTGAGTTGGCGTGGATGAATTGCTTAAAAAAATGTCTTTAACTAACCAACTGCTATGATGACAATATTGTTTGTCGATTAGTTCGTTAACATGAAAATGAACAAGATCATCAAATACAGTATCTCCTGGATTATACCTGATATTGTTTATTGTGGTTTCAATTGGTGTGATATGATTTCTGTAAACTAATATGTTGTAGAAGTCAATGGTATTTGGATTATCGTTTAAAAAAATTGTAGCGTAATGCCCAACTAAATTCTTGCTCGTTACCACATTTATTGTATCAAGTTTTATGTCATTTACATCAGGCGATTCAAGTAGGGTTTCTGTTGCTTTCAAAACAGGATAACCTGGGCTACTAACAGTCATAATATAGGTTTTCCCTACTTTTGCACAATACCCATTCGATCGACCATATATTCCATTGCTAAGATAGGGTAGTATCTCAATCAGAGTTTCGCCTTCATAGATCTTTACTTCGGCATTACTAACAATTTCTATTGGACTTTTATCAAGAAGATTTCTTGTTTTTGTTACTTTCATATACCATTTCCCATCACCTGTAAACCAGCAATTCGCAACCAATTTCTGTTCAAATGGAGGAATATTAACATTGATATCTTTCTGACAAGAAATCATTATCGTTAATAATATCAAATTACTAAATATTAATCGTCTCATTTTAGAATTTTAGGTTGTAACTAATCGATGGTATTATTGGAAATAAACTGTGTTGAGTAAATTTATTTTCCTCTTCGTTATATCTAATAAAAAATGGGTTCATTCTGTTATAAGCATTATATAATCCTAAAGACCACTTACTAATAGTTTTTTTCTTAACCCTAGTGTAAACAAAATTTAAATCGAGCCGGTGATAGGGTGCGAGCCTGTAACTGTTCTTCTTATTGTAGATTGTTGCAATCCATCCTCCTCCTGTATCGTATGTTGCCAAAGGAAGGGATATTGCATTGCCTGTGCCATATATCCATGACGCTGAAAGCTCAAAATTCTTCAAAAATGTTTTTATAATCGTAATATTAAAATCGTGGCGTCTGTCATATTTATAAGGAAACCATTCACCATTGTTGATTTCATCGAATTGTCTCTCAGTCCATGATAAGGTGTAGCCAATCCATCCTTTGACCGCTCCTTGCTTCTTTTGAATAAATGCCTCAAGACCATAGCTTAAACCATGTCCTGAGGTGATGTTTTCTTTCCAATCATTTTTCACTAAATCAATGCTTGAACCATCTTTAAACGAAATCATGTTGTTCATTGTTTTATAGTAGGCTTCAAGGCTTAATTCAAATTGATGTTTGATTGCTTGTGATACTCCTATTACAAATTGATGAGAGATTGTTGGCTTTATACTTTCGTTGGATGGTACCCATAGTTCTAAGGGGAGACTATACCCATAATTGGCTAGCAGATGTATGTACTGATGCATTGAGGAGTAAGAAATTTTCAAACTAGCGTGATCCGATAGTAGATATCTAAATGAAGCTCGAGGTTCGTAATAGCTATACCTTTTTTGGTTGACTTTGTAAAAAGAATAGCTTATTCCAAAACTAGCTTTAAGCTTATTAGAGATATTGTAGTCATCTTCAAGGTATCCTTTGACTCCATAAACCTTATAATTATCCGAAAAGGAATACTTCTCTTCAGCCACTGGAATAGTAGAGTTCACTAAATTCAAGGAGTTGAAACTGGCAGGATTAAATGTTTGATAACTACCATTTAAACCGAATCTGATAGTGTGTGTGTTCGATGGTACATAAAGAAAATCAAAATTTGCTGAACTGTTTGCAATAGATGATACAAAGTTTAAACTGGTGTTCTGCTTGATGCTGCTGCTATTTGATAATGTTTCTGTATTCTTGATATTGTTTAATGTATTGTTGTAGAATAATTGAAACTTTCCATTTAGATTTTTTGAGAGCAGCTTATTCCACTCAAACGATACGATTGAATTTTTAATGTCAAGTGCGAATTTGTTTGCATTATGACCAGTAGGTAGTTCAAAAGAATAGATGTACTCAGCTAATTCCTGATTATTAAAAACACTTAACGAAATATTGTCTTTGTCCGATATTTTATGATTGATTTTAACGCTGATGTCGTAAACCTGATAATCATAGTTAGTGCCCTTTTTTAATGAATTTATGTAGTCCTTGGCGATTAAATCTATATACGTCCTTCTTCCTGATAAGATAAACGAGGTTTGTTCTTTTTTAATAGGACCCTCAAGCGTTAGCTCTGCCATCAATGGGCTTATATTTATATTCCCATGATACTCTTTTTTGTTGCCGTTTTTTAGGTCGATATCAACAACCGAAGAAATACGCCCGCTGTATCGTGCCGGAAACCCGCCTTTTAATACTTCCACACGGTTAATTGCCGATGAGTTGAAGAAGGGAACTAAGCCTAACATATGGGATGACTGGTAGATTGGAACATTTTCCAATAAAATTAGATTTTGTTCAGGACCGCCACCTCTAACATATAAATAACCTTCACCTTCAATACCTTTTTGTATGCCCGGTAAAATTTGGATAGTCTTAATCAAATCCGGTTCACCTAAAAAGGCCGGGAGTGATTTTAGCTGATCCTGAGTTAAGGTTAATTTGCTCATCTGAGTAGTTTCGTATGCTTCATCTTTTGAATTAGTAATTGAAATGCCTTTTATCTCTATGTTAGATAAAACCAGGTTGATTAGTGTGTCCTTTTCTAGATAAAAAATATCTTTTGAGAGTTTATTGCCAAAATACTTTGCTTCCAACCGAATTGAATCCTGTAAGGCAAGAATGCAATAGTACCCATGATCATTGGAAACTGCTCCAATATTTTGGTTTGAAATAATAATTTGTGCTCCAACCAGGTATTCTCCTGAATTAGATTTAACATATCCACTAATAAACTTTTTTTTTTCGTATTCCTTCATTTTCGGCTCTTTTTTCCTGACAATAACAATCTTAGTGTCGTCTTTAATCTTGTAATCCAGATGGGTGTCAGCCAAGATAATATCAAGGGCTTTAATCAAGGGTTTATCGTTAATTGTAACAGTTATAGATACGTTCTTGATTTGCTGATCGGTATAATAAAAATCAAGTTCGTAGTTCTTCCCTAAATCCTCAAATACCTTTTTAAGGTCTTCGTTCTTATAGGTACACGAAATGGTTTTTTGTTTTGGTTCCTGAGATATTAACCTCGGTGATATCAACAAACAAATAATTATAAAAAAGAATGCTTTTTTTACAAATTTCATATTCAATTGTAAGTTTTAAAAATAATTCCTGTTGTTGAAAATGTAAGGGAGTTAACGGCTGATTTCGCATCCATCATTAATGAACTTTGTGGTTTGTTTATACTTCGCCCTTGCCTCATCAACCCAATGTTTTTTATAGCACATGCCATGCGTTCGTGCTTATTATATTTTTACATTTTCTATATCTCCAACTGGCAACCAGTCATCCATATTGCCAAATGCGCTTCGATCAATTTTAAAGTTCTCTGTTTCGCAAAAGTCTTTAATTGAAATTAGAACCAAATATCTTTTACCTCCAAATCGTTTAAGTAATCCTTTATCTAAATGCAATTTATCCTGATTGGTTTCAACTAGTTTTAATGAATCTTCTTTTGTCAATTGATCTGAATTAAATACATCAGAAACAATAGCCGATGCTTTTATAAGACCATCACCTTTATTTTCGATAAAGAACAATCTGTCTCCAATTCCGACTTTACCATAAGGATATTTTCGACCCATAGCTCCCCTTGTTATTATGGATTTTATTCCTTTTCTCAGGTTATCAAGCTCTTTAGCCTTATAGTCCAAATATACTACATGATCCATATAATATTTTATCTCAATTTATATTTTAATTATTTAATAAAGCCTCTGTTATCTAGTTAGCATAATGTTTATTGATGTATAATCAAATCTGTAGCAATAATATAAAGGTTTGAGAATTGATCTCAATTACTATATAGAACACCAGTGACAGGTTATCCCCTATTTTTTAAATTTCTGATAGGGGATAGAGTATTGTTCGTGTATTATTATTGAATCAACCGAAAAAATTATGACAATGTTTATGAAAAATACAATGCTGTTTTAGTGATATTTTCCTAATATATATGGAATCTCAAGCAATTCTATTAGCAAAATTAACTCAATTAACTTTCCAATGCCTTATGAATTATGAAAAATTTAGGTAGATTATTTATTTTGATGGCAATAGTTGTTTTAATTATTGCGGGTTGTAAAAAAGAATCGACTCCGATTCCAGAGGATATTTACGTGTTGGGATATAGTAACCTTCGATGGACTGGCGGTGATAATCACTATTGGTCGATCTACACGATCAACTCCGATGGCACT
>Ga0105099_10001248_pt1 | contig 16172 bp, 12 predicted proteins | sample PPLLak3cmMay2015_2_FD_79138 | JGI IMG/M metagenome (GOLD analysis project Ga0105099, IMG submission 79138) | Freshwater sediment microbial communities from Prairie Pothole Lake near Jamestown, North Dakota, USA - PPLs Lake P8 Core (1) Depth... | ecosystem: Environmental > Aquatic > Freshwater >... | reverse complement strand
AGCGGATCGCTGCGGAACGATTCGTCGCTGAGGATGGTCAACGTGATCGGTCGGTTCTGCGCAGCCAGGCTGGTGGCCAAAAGGAAAAAGGAAAACATGAAGGCAATCCGGATCGGTTTTTTTTTCAGGTTCATCCATCACTCCGGAGTGGTTGCATGGGCCTTCCCCTGGAAGGAATCCCGCTTTTCCAATTCAGTCCGGATGCGGCCGAGCACGCCGGCTTTGTCCCGGGCCCAGGGGGGAGCGACGAAGATCTCCTGCTCCCGTTCGCCGGTCAGGCGCTGGATGACGATCCGATTGTCGAGGTGTTCCAGGAAAGTCGCGACCAGGCGGATATAAGTATCCAGAGTGGGAGGGATAAACTCACCCGCATTGTACAGGACTTCCAGCTGCGTCCGTTTCAGGACATGCAGGGGATGGATCTTCACCCCGTCGGCGCCGATGATGCTGAGATAACGGGCTGCGGCGGCGGCTTCCGCCTCCCCTTCGCCGGGGATCCCCAGGATCATGTGGACGCAAATCCGGATTCCCCTTTCTTTCAGAGCGGCGAATGCCTGCTCGAATTGAGCGAGAGTGTGGTGGCGCCGGAGCCAGTCAAGGCTGGCGGCCTGGATCGATTGCAGGCCCAGTTCCACCTGCAGAAAGGTCCGCTGGTGCCAGGTGACCAACAGGTCCAGGTGCTCGGGGGGAAGGAAATCGGGGCGGGTTCCCAGCGAAATACCGACGACCTCGGGGAAGGCGAGGACCTCCTCCCCATGGCGGTGGAGCCGTTCGACCGGTGCAGCGGTCGAGGTGTTGGCCTGGAAATAGGCGATGAATTTGGTCGCCTGTCGTTTCTTCCCGATCCGGTCCATCCCCAGCCGCAGTTGCTCGGGAATCGAGCGTTGCCCGGGATGAAGGGGGCCGCTGCCGAATTCGTCGCAAAAGATACAGCCGTCATGCGAGATCGTCCCGTCCTTGTTCGGGCAGGGGAGCCCGAGGGTCAGCGGGATCTTGTGTACCCGTTCTCCGAAAAAGGCCTTCAGGTATCGGGAATAGGAGTTGTACCGTTCGGGCATCAGGTGAGGCGGCATCATAGCCCTATTTTACATCAAAACCTCCCCGGTCGGTGAAGCAGTCGGTGAAAGACCGGGAAATGTCGGTGAGTAAAGGGTTTTCGCTATTGACACTTGGACAGCCCCCTTCTAGAATAAAGGGATTCAGGAGGTATTCATGTCAAAGAAAACCGGGGGTGGTTTGATATTCGGACTTATCGTGGCGGCTGTGGGTCTGTTTTTCCTGCTCAGTAATTTCGGCTTGGTCGATTTCGAGTTCCGGCCCGATCGCTGGTGGCCGTTGATTCTGATCGGCATCGGCCTTTCGGTCCTCGTCTCCCATCGGTTCGCCGATTCGGGTGGCTGGTTCATGCTGGCGCTCGGGACCATTTTCTTTTGCACGGTTAACAAATACCTGGGACTGCACTGGGGAAATTTCTGGAAACTCTGGCCCCTGGCCCTGATCTGGATCGGTTTGACTATCCTCTTCGAGCGCAAAGGCGGGGGAGCCTGCGCCTTCGGTGAGCAACGCGATGAATCGACCGAGACTCGCCTCGATGAGAAACGGGTGTTCGCTTCCCTGGAAAAACGGGTGAAGACTGAAAATTTCAGCGGCGGCGAGGTGTCGGTGATCATGGGCTCGGCCGAGATCGACCTTCGACCTTCACAGATCAGCGGAGGGCAGGCGGTATTGGCGCTCTCGACGGTGATGGGCAGTATCGAAATCCGGGTACCGCGGGAGTGGCGGCTGGAGCTCGATACCCACAATGTCCTGGGCAGTGTGGAAAACAAGACCGAAACGGTGCCGGGCAGCACGCAGCGGTTGACCATCCATGCCTCGGTGGTCATGGGCAGCATCGAGATCATGAATTAAAGGCCGGCTGGCTCCAGATTCAGGGATCTAGGTTTCGGATGAGTGGCAAACACATGATAAATCGGCCATTTTTGATTTTTTCCAGGCTTCCCGCCCCTCGCTTCCGGCGAACCAGGCGATTCCCAGCGAGCCGATGCCGTCGATGAAACCGACCCCCAGCCACTCGTAGAGGAGGCTGGAAAGAAGCAGGATGATCGAGAGAAAAAAACAGGTGCGGGTACATTCGGCATCGGCCAGGATCGCCGCCGAATCGAGTTTTTTCCCGACCCTGGTCTTGGCGGTCACCAGGGCGTACATGGTGGCCAGGGAGATGGCGGCGATGATGATCCCGGCCAGGGTGCTTTCCGGTTTCCGGCCGCTGATGAGATTGAGAACCGTTCCGGCCAGCAATCCGGCGGTCAGTAGGAAAAAGCCGCTGGCCGTGATGCGCAGGGCCCGGCGTTCGAACCGGTCCCGGGAACAAATATCGGTGCGGCGCAGGCGCCAGACCATGTGGGCGATCCCCAGGCCCGAGATCACCTCCACGAAGCTGTCGATCCCGAATCCCAGGAGCGCCAGCGTATCATCGGAAGCGCCGAACCGGATCGATACGATTCCCTCGATAATGTTGTAGCCGATGGTGATCAGGCTGAGGATCCAGGCAGTCTGAAGCAGATTTTTCCGAGTGGACGAAGGCATGACCGCTATTATATGGGTTTCACGCTGATTTGACCATAGCAAATGAATTCTGGCGTTCCGAAGCCGTCTTGACTTTTCTGGGGATTTCCGCTACCTTATCCTTTGAACATGAGGCTTTCCAAGCTGAACAACCCCCGTATCTTCATCACCCTGCTCTTCTGCACCGGATTGGCCCTCTGCACTTTCACGCTCCCTGTTTCCCTTCATGCCGGACTGGTCAACCTGGCCTATTTTCTCCTGATCCTCGGCTGCGGCCGTTGGTTTGCACGCCTATCCGGGTTCCCCGGACCGGATTACCCTCTGCTGGGAATGGTCCTGGACACCCTCGCCGGTTTGGGGACACTTCAGCTCCTCTGGTTCCTGGCCAAATGGCTTCATGTCCATCACCTGTTCCTGCTGGTTCCGGCAGCCAGCGCCGGTTTCTGGTGGTTCCGCGATCGGGACAAACCCGTTGCCCCCGTTCCGGCCGCCTGGAGGGCTCCGGCATTGATGGTGCTGGCGTCGGTGTTGCTCTGCCTGGCCACGACCTGGCTGCCGTTCCGGAATTTCGGGCGCCTGGAGAACGGTACCTACCGGTACCGGGCCTCGTTCTGGGCCGTATCCCTCAAACACCTGACCGTCATCAATACGTTGGGAGCGCAAGAGTACCCGTTCGAAAACCCATATTTCAAAGGCAAACCGTTCCACTATTACTATCTTGCCTACAGCCAGCCGGCGGCACTGCGGGAAACGGGCGTTCCCACCGGAGAAGCTTTTTTCCTCTATCACGCCCTGATCGGTTACCTGTTCACCCTCCTCTGCATGACTTTGTTCCACCTGCTCCTGGAGCGGCTGGCAATGGCGATCGGCCTGACGGTGATCTTTGTCTGCTCGGTCAGTGTCGAGGGGCTCTACTTTTTCCTGGCCCGCTTTGGACGGTTCCTCCGCGAGCCGCTCTTTTTTCTAGACCAGTTTCACCTGGACGCGGTATCCCATGTCTATTTTTCCCCACCCGCCATCGACACCTTGCATCGGGCCATTATTTTTACTCCGATGCACCTTCTATCCCTTTGCTTTCTGCTGGTCGCCCTGGCGCTGCTCCGGTTCCGCCGGGAATCCTGGGCGCCCCTTTTCATGACCTTTTCTTTCCTGTCCAGTTTTTTCATCGGAGCTCTCGGGTTCATCATCCTGGGAGTGTATCTGATTTGCCGCTGGCTGTCCCGTGATCCCGCCAAAGGGTTTCTCTTCAGCCTGATTGGCATCGGCCTGGCCACGCTGGCTTTCGCCAAGTTCACCGGCATGCTGGTCACCGGTTCGGGGGAGCGGATCTACCTGTTTTTTCCCCCCCCGGTAGATCTGGCCTGGGTGATCGGCCTCAATTTCGGCTTGGTCTTGCCGTGTGCGGTTTGGGGTCTGTTCCGGGGAATGCGCCGCGAACAGGGTCGCTGGTCGGTATTTATCGCCCTATCCCTGGCGGTGACGGTTTTCCTCTCTTTTTTCACCTGGATTTCAACTCTCGACAGCGAGGTGCCGGTGAAACTCGGACTGGCGCTGCAGGGGCTGCTGATCATCGCCATGCTCCCCTTGATGACCGGGAAACGGATTTGGATTCTCCTCGCCGTAGTGATTGGCGCCGGACTGCCCACTTATATCGGCGATGTCCTGACCGCCGCTGACACCCGCAACCCCCAGGCGACCCTGCACGTCCCGGCCGAAGAGATGCGGATGGCCAATTGGATCGCGCGCAATCTGCCGAAGGATGCGGTGATTCAGGCCTACCCGTCGGCCCGGGAGGGTTTTTATTCCCTGATCCCCACTTTTGCCGAACGACGCACCGGCCTCGGCGACCGGATGCACGGCCTGGCTTTCCAGGTGACCGAGGCCGAGTACCGGGAGCGGCGGGATCGGGTCGAGACGGCCTTGCGGTCCATCAACACCGCATCGGCGGTGCGGACACTGAAAGATTTGGGGATCGGATACATTTTCTATGGGGAGCGGGAGCGGACGATCATGCCGGTTCCCGAAGGATTGAAAACGGTCAGGTCCCTCGGCCGCACGACCCTCTATCGGGTTCAGTAAACCCCCTTGACGATTCGCTCGTATTGCCATATAATCGGGACGATGTCCGATTTCGGAATTGATTGCCGGTTGGCTCGACCTGATGCCGCCGGCCTCCTCCTGAACGCCAATTCCAATCCGAATCGGGCGGTCCCCGCCGCCTGAACCGATCCAACCCACCCACTTTTCCCTTAAAATCAACAGGAGGTACCCATGTCCATGAATTGGATTTTTCCCCAGAATTATCAAGCGCTGCTCACTCCCCGGGAGACCGAGGGAGCCATCCAACGGATCCGCGATTTCTTCCAGTCCCAGTTGTCGGTCGCCCTCAACCTGAGACGGGTGACGGCCCCGATCCTGGTCCGCAGCGGCACCGGGATCAACGACGATCTCAACGGCATCGAGCAGCCGGTCCGGTTCGTCATCAAGAACGGCGGCCGGGTGGAGGTGGAGATCGTCCAGTCGCTGGCCAAATGGAAGCGTCTCAGCCTGTCCGACCTGCAGATGAGGGCGGGCGAGGGCTTGGTCGCCGACATGAACGCCATTCGTCCCGACGAGGAACTCGACAACCTCCATTCGGTCTACGTGGACCAGTGGGATTGGGAGCGGGTGATCACCCCTGCCGACCGGACGGTCGAGTTCCTCGAGTATGTGGTCCGGAAAATATACCGGGTGATCCGGGAGACCGAGATATATGTGCACCACCAGTACCCATGCATCGAACCGATCCTTCCCGAGGAGATCACCTTCCGGCACGCCGAAGAACTGCTGGGACGGTATCCGGGGATGACTCCCCGGGAACGGGAGGATGCCGCCTGCCGCGATTTCGGGGCGGTGTTCATCGCCGGTATCGGCGCCCCGCTGGCCGACGGCCGGCCGCACGACGGCCGCGCTCCCGATTACGACGATTGGACCACGCCGAACGGGACCGGCCTCGGTCTCAATGGCGATATCCTCGTCTGGTACCCGGTGCTGGGGCGGGCTCTGGAGTTATCCTCGATGGGTATCCGTGTCGATGCCGCGGCCTTGGACCGGCAATTGCGGCTGACCGGGACCGAATCCCGCCGGTCGCTGCAGTTTCATCGCCGGCTCCTGGATGGCGGATTACCGCCATCCGTCGGCGGCGGCATCGGCCAGTCGCGGTTGTGCCTGTTTTTTCTGCGCAAGGCCCATATCGGCGAGGTCCAGGCGGGCATCTGGCCCGAAGAGATGTCGAGCCGCTGCCGGGAGCGAGGCATTCACCTTTTCTAATACGGTTCGGGTGCTATATCTTGCCCTTGCGGTCGGAGAGACCGGCCTTTTTTTTCAGCTTGGCGATCAGCCCGGCCGGAACCTGGAATATATCTCCGGTCTCCACGCCAGCCTCGTTCTTTTCCAGACGAAAAAAGTGGAGAAAAAGACCGTCGGGTGTAACGGCGGGAAAATCTTCGTTGGCCGGAGAATTGACCGGCTCGTCCAGGTTGACCGAAGGGGTCCAGGTGCCGTCGGGACGGCGGAAGCTGATATACAGATCCCAGCCCCCCTTGTGCTCGGGGCCCTGCATCCAGGCGGTCAGCAGGAAACTCTCGTCGGGTGCGATGAAGCCGTGGCCGCCGACGATCCCCCCCGGCTGTGCGGGGTCACTGATGCGTTCGGGAATTCCGTAGATGTCGCCATCTGGTGTAGCCCTCCAGATCCCCATGGAAGAGTAATAGAGGCAACCGGACGCGGCCGCCACCGGCCGCCATTGATCCTCCCCGTTGTTGATGGCGGAGCCGGCGGGCCGGGCTTCGCTCCAACCCGACGAGGTCCGGTCGACAAACCAGACATCGAAATCGGTTGTGCCGGTCTCGCCCGGCCGGGGGCGGTTGGATGAAAAGAATAGCCGTCGGCCGTCTGGCGAAACGCTCGGTTCCAGGTCGCTCCAGGTCCCGGAAAAGGAGGCGGTGGCGGCATCGCTCCAATGGCCGTTTTCCCGAAGGGAGCGCATGATGGTCCAGGATCGGGGCGCTTGGCGCACCGAGAAATAAACCTCGCGCATGTCGGGTGTGAAAGCGGCCGCGAATTCGATCCGATCGCTTCGGCTGATCTGGCCGGGAGCGAAAACCTCTACTTGGCTGTTTTCCTTCGGGCTGGACCCGGCCTGGGCGGTCAATGCAAAAGCGAACATCGTCAAAAAAAACCATTGTTTCATTCTCATTGTCGCACCTCGTTTGGGAAAATTTCTCAATCGATCGGTTGAATGTTGAGGAGATAGCGGTCCCGGTCCTGGTCGTAGGTCAGATAATAGATCTGATCGCCGTGGATGTCGTACTCGGAGCCGAACCAACGGAAAGTCGACAGGAAACGCTGGTCAGGCGTCAAGGGGAAAGAGTAGCTCCGTTTCAGGATGTTTCCCTGCAGGTCCATGACGATCAACTCGTGAAACGGCCCGCGCCGGTTATAGGTGGCGACGTAGATTTTTCCGTCGCTGATCTTGAAACTGAAAAAGGCCGGAAAGTGGGATTTGAAGGTGTACCGATAGCGCCGGCGGAGCACCTCCCAATCCCGTCGTTCCCGCAATTGCCGCCAATAGTCTTCGCGGAATTCCCGGGAAACCCTATTCCTGGCATAAGGTTTCTCGATCCTTCGGGCCAGGTTTCCCTCCGGGTTGTAAACCGAAATGGAGAAGCCGTGGCGCGTATCGGCCAGATATATAAGGCCCTGATCGATCTCGTAATCGACGTAATCGGGAATCGCCGGGTACTCCTGTTTCGGTGTACTTTTCGGCAATCTCCCCGGACGCGGCGGCGGAGGCGGCGGAGGCACCGGAGGCGATACCGGCGCGCCTATCTGCCGGATCGGTGTGAACCGCTCGTTGTAAATCTGTCCCACATGCGTGAATGATCCGTTGCCGAGAACCTCCAGGGGAAATCCGAAAAAGTTTGGTCCAACCGGACGCAGCGGCCAGGTCCAATAATTGTAGGCGAAGGGAAGGCGTTTTTCCTCGATCAGTTCCCCGGAAGATGAATAGACCATCAACTTATGCAGGGAATTGACCAGGATGTGGTCGGGATAGACGGAGACGTGCGGTTCGTAGAGAAATTCCCCCGGAGCTTCCCCGGGGCGGCCCACATCGCGCAGCCAGCGGAAATCACGGGATGAATAGAAGGAGATCGTCTGCTTCTGGGGGATGATGATCCGGTCGTCGGTTACTTCGATGGCTACTGGGAGCCGCAATTCCGGAAGGGGGATGACCCGGGTCCGTACCGGTGAAGCCGGGAAGGTCCGTCCGTACAAAGCCAGGAAGGTTGTACAGATAACGATCGTTATCCCGGCAATGCAGGTTGTTATCCCTCCGGCTTTGGTTGCCAGGTTCCGGTCGGCAGCCAGGATTTTCCGGATTCTCGCTTCCAGCGTGGGTGGGGAGGCGGTGAATCCATGGGCGGGGAAGGCCCTTGGTTTCCGGTATGTCTGGGTTGCGGCCTCGATCACCGCCTGGACGTAGGCGAGCGGTCCATTTCCCTGGATGGCATGGTTGTCGCTGATCTCTTCGATGGCGACGGAGAGGTCCATATTGATCTTGTGAATCAGGGGGTTCCACCAGTATAGTGCCTCGGACAGGCGTTGCAGCAGTCCGGTCAGGTGATCACGGTGCCGGATATGGGCCAATTCGTGATCGAGAATACAGCGCAGGTTTTCCCATGAATGATCTCGATCGAACGGAACCGGGATGACAACGGTTGGGCGCAGCAAGCCGAAGCTCATCGGCGTCAATCCGGCGGCCGACTGAAGGAGGTCGGGAGCCACCCCCAATTGTACGCGCGCGCACGATTGGATTACCAATTGGTGGAGGCGGATGTCGGAACAGGCGGTCAACCCGCGTTTGAATCTGGCCAGCTTGGCGAAACCGGCGAGAATCAATCCGGATCGGATCAGGGTGCCGACTGTCCAGGTCATGCCGAAAACAACGAGGAAGAGGGATAGAACCTGATGGACTACCTTTTTTTTTCCGCCTGTGGAAGATTTCGGATTCAGCTCGGTCGGGAGGAGTTCGGATGTCGGCGGTGCGATGATAACGGTCGATTCGGCCGGTTGTGGCCCGACCCGTTCGCCGGCTGGCGAGTGCAGGGAAATCCGGATCAGTGGTTTGGACCCGGATTGGAAAACGAGCAGGGTCCAGGGCAGGAGCAGCAGGATGACCAGGATCATCCGCGACAGGGTGTGGCGTACGGGGGCCGATCGCCGGCTCCAGCCAAGCATCAGCAGAAAACCTGCCAGCGAGATCCAAAGCGCGTGAAACAGGATATTGGCGACGATTTCCGCGACGCGGATGCTCGTGAAACCCGGTTCCATGATCGTCACTCTGCCCGGTAGGTTTGAAGGAAGGCGAATATCCTGGTCATTTCCTCGTCGGGGACTTCCGATTCGGAAAAGAGAAAGCGGACCAACTCGGTATGGGACCCGTCGAATACCCGGTTGCGGATATTGTCGAGTATCTCCCTGGTCGCAGCTTCACTACTCCGCAGGGATGAGTAGAGAAATTCGCGCCCGATCTGGCGGTGGCGGAGCCATCCGTATCGCTCCAACCGTTGCAGTTGGATTTGCACGGTGGCCCGCTTGAGCTTGATTTTCCGTTTTTCGTTGACCGCTTCCAAAACATGATTGACCGTGACTTCCGTATTGGTCCAAACCACCTTCATGATTTCCAGGTTAGCGTCGGACAATTTCAGATTCGATTTTTTTGGCATCGGTGATTCCTGGATAGATGACACATGTCATTTATATAAATGACATGTGTCATCTTGTCAACAAAAAAGTTGAAAAGTTTTTGGGTGGAATATGATAATATATCAAATCACTGCCGTCCAGGAACAACGGGCGTCAGCGAGACCTGGGAGTGATGAACCGCACCCAGCGGGTGGTGATCCCCGGCCTGGAGTCGTTCTGTTGAAGGCATCGGTCGTGCCGCAGAAATCTGCCGGTTATTTGACCGCGATCACCAGTCGTCGACCGCGGAATTTGAGGATGTTCCGGAAGCTGAGCAAAGCGCTGCGGCCATTGCGTGCGATGACCAGCCGATAATCGCTTCCCTCCTTGAATTCCTGGGGATGAATGGTGACGGTGCTGATCCGATCCAGCTTGAGTGACCGGGCCTGGATGCGGATCTGCTGCTGCTGACGCAGGTCGATCGAGGCAGAAAATTGGGCCAATTTCACCTCGCCGATGCGCGGCTCGTCGAACATTCCGCCGTTGAGAATCCCCCGGCTGAGGAGGCTCTTCGTTTCACCTACCAGGAAATGAAGCGTGTACAATTGTTTCATCGCTTCGGCCGTTTTTCCCTTCTGTTTCTGTTGCTCACGTTGTTGCGCCTCTTCGGGAGTCAGGGGGGCGTACCCCCGGGTGACGAAGGTGGCGAAGCCATCGGGGAAATAGAAGTTCCAGACTTTGAAACCGGGAAGCAGCGGCTCTTTCAGCGGAGTCGAATCGAGCAGGCGGCCGATTTCATCATCGGTCAGAGGGGATTTGGCTTTCAGAAATTTCTCGGCGATCTTATAATGGGTATCTCCGGCCACCACCGTGTGGGGATTGCCCAGTTTGCGCTCCAGCTTTTGGGTCCGGTGCAAGAGGAGATCCAGTGTTCGCAATCCTTCCTGGAGAAGGCGGGCATTCTCGTCGCCCCGGCGGGCGGAACGGCTGATCTCTTTCCGTTGGGCCTGGCTCTGGAGAATGATTTCCCATTCCGCCCAGATGGATCCGGATTGTTGCTTCCATTGATCGAACCAGGTCAGGGCCGGAACTTGTTGAAGGCGGTTCTCCGCCTCCAGGGCGGCGATCTCGCTGATGATGAGTTGGGCTTCCAGTCGGGTTCTGACCGGCCGATTGCGGAAAAACAGTATGTAGGTAGAAACCGCCAGGATCAGAAAGGCAATGGTGATCCAAACCAATCGGGGAGTGGTTTCGCGGGAGGAGGGAGGAGTTGTGCCGAATGGTTGGGTATCATCCAGTGTGCTTTTTTTCCTGACCGGTTTGGCATGCCCAGTTTCCATCTGCGGGTATTATACTCCTGTTTCCGGCAAATGGAAACGGTGCCGGTTCATTCCGTGCGGATGCGGATCGGTGCCAGATCGGGCCAGACGAATTCGCTGATGGCGGTCCGGGCCGGTACCGCGAATACGTATTCGATGGTGTCCTTTGGCTGGACCGGCATCAGGAGCGATTGCCGCTGCCCCTTGGTGTAATCGTAATAATCCCCGGTTTCGGTGCCGGCGGCCACGCAGGGAAAGGAATTTCCAGCTGGATCCCGGACGCTGGCGGCAACCAGAAAACTGTCCCGGATCGGTTTCTTGTCGAGCCGCTCCAGTTCGACTGTCACTTTCAGCAGGTAGACATCGGGGGTGTTGATCCGGAATGTGTAACTGCCGCCTCCCGGGTAGTTCTTGGTGATCACGGTCCCCTCGATTTTGGCCTTCTTCACGGTCAACCGCCAGGTTTCACTTTCAAAGCGGCGGTTCAACTGATTTTCGGCCGCCTGCACCCGGGGGATCTGCTGGACAAAGGCCGCCAGATTGTCACCGGAGAGGCGGACGATCAGGTTCAGGTCGGCCTGGGTTTTGGTGCCGCCGGTTTTTTTATCGGAAGGAATCAGAACCGTCAGGGTGTAGGGATCCTTTACCAGGTTGACCAATCCCCAGATCAGCTCATTGCCCGGCTGGCCTCCCGTTTCGGTCTCGCACAACAGCTCCTTGTCGAACTGCCAACCGTTTGATTTTAACTGCTCCCGGAAAAAGTAGAGGGTGCTGGCTTTATCCAGGGAGGTTTCCACCAAGGCATGAGCGAGGGTGGTCGTTTGGGCCAACGCATCCTGAGAGAGCACGGTACTCCCGGGATATAGTGGCACCAGGCCGCCCCACAGCGAGGGGAGGGCGGCTCCGGCTTCGCTCTCGCTCTGGACCTGGAAGCTTCCCTCGGCGATCTTGTTTTGGTCGACATAGACGGCCACGCTGTAGCGGCCGGGTTTCCAGGCTCCCCAAACTTTGCTGCCCCAACCTCCGCCGGTATAGGGGGTGGTCCAATCGGCCTCGATCCACGATTTTCGCTGTTGACGCGTGAGTTCCGTGCCGTCGGGATTGGTCCAGACCGCCTCCAACTCGTAGTCGAGCTTTCGACCCAGCGCCGGAAGTTTGAAATTGATCTCCCAGTTGATGTAGCGCGAGAGGGAGGAAACAAAACGGTCCCGGTAGGTCCGTTTATTGTAGTCTGGATACCCCGGGCCACTTTCATAGAACCGGAACACGGTGACGAACCGGCTCAACAGCTTTCGGCGCATCGCGTCGGCCCGGGCATACTCGGCCTGGGCTTTTTTCTTCTGCTGGGCGGCCAGATAGACTCCGGCCAGGCGATCGGTGGCCCGGGCGACTTCCGGGTGTTCCTCTCCATGAACGCTCACCTTGTTCCTGATCAACTGATCGGCCAGACGCATGGCTTCATCGAACCGCTTCTCCTTGACCATCTGGTCGATCTGGGCTTCCAGGGTATCATCGGTGCTTTGCGGGCCGGCCGTAATCGGAATGGCGATCCCCGGGATCGATATGATCAGCAGGAGTATTGCATGAATGCCTATCAGGACTGATTTCATTCGGTTCATCTTCGGTCCTCCTTGACGGAATTGCTTGCTATTTTGATCCGGATCTTTTTCGTTCCTGGGTCGGGTGGATGCCGTACTTGTGTAACGCCGAGATGAAGCGCGGGTATTCGCTGTCGGCGATGTGCAGTTTCCTGGATATCTCTTTCAAAGTGAATTCCCGGGGCTGGTAGTGATCCAAAAAAGATCGGATCTGGTCACGGTTGAGGCGGCGCTCTAAAAACGCCTCCCAGGCGGTATCCCAGAAGCTTTTCCCGGAGGCGATCTGCTCGTGCAGCGCGGTCGACGGGTCGTCATCGGTTTTTTTTCCGGCAGTAGCCGATGTCAGAGTGGAACCGAGGTAGCGGTGGATATCAGCGCCGATGCTGGTCGCCTCGTGTTGAATCCCGATCCGTTTGAGCACATTGATCAACTCCCGGGTGTTCCCCGGCCAGGAGTAGCGCTGGAGCTCAACCCAGAAGGGGTCCAGCAGCGTTTTTCCGCGCAGCAGAGGGCGGTATTCGTCGACCAGGGCGCGGATATCACCGGGCCGTTGACGCAGCGGCGGGATGGCTATCGGGAGGACGTTCAAGCGGAAGAAGAGATCCTCGCGGAACCTCTTCTCGGCGATCTCCTCCTGCAGGTTGCGGTTGGTGGCGGCGATGATCCGGACATCGGCCGTTTTTTCCTGGCTTTCCCCCAGGGGACGGTAACGGCGGGTTTCGATGAAGCGGAGGAGCTTGGCCTGAACCGGCATGGGGACTTCGGAAATCTCGTCGAAAAAGAGGGTGCCCTGGTCGGCCGTCTCGACCAGGCCATTGCGGTCACGATCGGCGGAGGTGAACGCGCCTTTCCGATGGCCGAACAACTCGCTTTCGAAGATGGTTTCCGGTACGGCCGGCGTGTCGAAGATGATGCATTGCCCGGGGCGGCCCGAAAAATGGTGAATCAATTGGGCGATATGGCTCTTGCCGGTTCCGGTTTCACCGAGGAGCAGGACCGGGTCTTCTTCCACCGAGTACTGGAGAACCTGGCGACGGATCGCTTCCATGGCCGGGCTGGTCCCGGCGATTCCTCCGGTTGCTCCCTGCTGACGCCGGATTTCGGCGACGATCTGCTGCAGGGTTTTGGCGTGGCGGTGAAAAAAGGCGATGTCGTCCTCGGAAAAGCAATCCCGGCCGCTGTCGACATAGAGGAGAAACCCGGGCTCGATGGGGAGGATGAAGAGACTCTTGACGTAGAAGATCGACGCCGACTGGGGAAACGCCGCATCGGTGAGGGTAATCACCTCTTCCTGGCGGTGCAGCGGCTGGCCGTCGCTCAGGGCTTTCTGTACCAGGCTCTTGGAAAAACCCCGCCCGCTTTCGAGCGTCCGGCCGCTGATCGAGCGTCCGGCATGCCAGAGGATGCGGCCGTCGCTGTCGAATAACATGGCAAGCCCGATCGATTTCCGACCGATTTTATCGGCCAACTCGGATTTGAACAGGTCGATCATGCGGTAACCATTGCCTCTCCGTCCAGGCGTCGACGGACGGTTGCACCGGAGGGTCTGTTCTCGGGGTGTTTTTCCAGCATCGCCAGCACGAGCCCGTCCAGGTCGGCCGGGATGTCGCCGCGGAACCGGGCCGGAGCCAGCGGGTTCTTCTCCAGCACCTGGCGGATCACCTGCAGCGGGTCATCCCCCAGAAACGGCTTCTCCAGCGTGAGCAGCTCGTAAAACACCACCCCCAGCGAAAAAATGTCGCTGGCCGCGGTCGGTTCCCGGTGCTCGATGGTCTCGGGCGACAGGTAGTTGATCGTACCCAGGATCTCGCCGGCCTCGGTCAATCCCGTGACCGTGAAGGACTTGGCGATGCCGAAATCGACCAGCTTGACGAAGTTCGGGTCCCCCCCGGTGCGGGTGACGAAGATGTTCCCCGGCGTGATGTCGCGGTGGACGATGGCCCGCTCGTGGACCGAGGCCAGGGCGGCGACGGTCTGCCGCATCAGGTGCAGGCACAGGGACAGGGGGATCTGCTCCCCGCGCTGCGCCGCCTCGCGGATGATCCCGGCCAGGGGTTTGCCGTCGAGGAATTCCATGGCGATGTAGAGCCGGCGGTTGGTTTCGCCCCGTTCGTAAACCTTGACGATGTGGGGATGATCGAGTTCGTCGATGATGTTCCCCTCCTGGATGAACCGGCGCCGTTGTTTTTCGTCGGCGGCCATCTCCTCGCGCAGCACCTTGAGGGCGACGGGGCCGGTGTCGGCGACCAGGTTCTTGGCCCGGTAGATCACCCCCATCCCCCCCTGGGCGATCTCGCCTTCCAGGCGGAAATGGCCGATGTAGTTCCGTTTTTTCCAGAAGGCCAGAAGATACAGGTAGCGGCGGAAAAACAGGGCCCCGACCGTGAGCAAAAGCAGCACCAAGGCAATCCCCAGGAACACCTGCAACCGGGCACGGGAGAGATGGAGGCTTTGGATGCGGCTCTTCTGTTCAAGGATCTGGTTGTTCTTGGAGAGGCTCTCGATCTGTTTCTGCCGCTCCCCGGCCTCGTATTTCTGCTGCATCTCCACGATCTTGTCGTTCTTTTCCCGGTTGAGGATTTCATTGCGGGTCTCACTGAATTTCTGGTGGGATTCGTATGCGCCGCGGAAATCGCCCAATTTGGCGGAAACCTGTGACAACTGTTCATAGCTATCGGCGAGCAATTTGGTCGATTTGATTTTTTCGAATATCGGGACGGCCAAGAGCAACTGTTCCTTGGCTTTCCGCAGGTCTTTCAATTGAAAATGGGCGTTGGCCAGTTCCTTGCGGGCGAGGGCCTGGCCGTTCAGGTCGTTCAGATCGGTTTTCATCCGCAGGGCATTCAGATAATGGGGGATGGCGCCACTCCAGTTGTTCTGCATCCCCAGCAGGTTTCCCAGGTTGTGTTCCGCCTTGGCCTCCGGTTCGCGCAAGCCGGCCTTGCGGGTGAAGTCGATGGTTTCCTGGAAATACCGTTCGGCTTGCGGGTATTGCTTCAGATTCTTGTAGGTGCAGGCGATGTTGTTCAGGGTCATCGCCGTGTTTCCCTTTTGGGGAGTGTCTTTGAGCAGATTGTAGGCTTTCCAGTAATACTCGAGCGCCTTGGTCTCTTCGCCCAGATCGCTGTAGACGTTCCCGAGGCTGTTGGCGATGTGGGGGGCGGCGTCCAAGATCTGGTTGGTCTCGGCAATCTGCTGAGATTTGAGGAAGTTTTCCAATGCTTTCTGCTGGTCACCGCGGGCGTAGTAAACATTGCCCAGTTTGAAGTAAGCGATCGCCAGGTTGCGGGGGTCATTCAGTTTGGTTTCGATGGGGATGGCCCGTTCGATGACCTCGGCCGCCTCGGGAAACCGGCCCATTTTGATATAGAGATCGCCGAGAAAACTGCAGGCGATCGCTTCCATCCCCTCGTCCCTGGCTTGTTGGAAAAGGGCCCGGGCTTTTACCAGTTCGGTCAGGGCCGGATCGAATTTTTCCTGGTCGCGCAACGCGACCCCTTTCAACATATAAGCCCGGCCCTCGAGAACCAGGTCGGGGAATTGGCGGATGTTTAGCAGCGACTCGTTGCACAGGGAGATCGCCTTCTCCTGATCTTTGTACAGGTAATGATCGGCCAGGTCGTTCAGCAGGGCGCTTTTGTCCTTGCCGGTGGTGGTGATCAGTTTTTTTTCAGCCGCGGCCGGGTCGAACGGCGCCTTTTCCTCCCCGCTCACCCAAACCGCGGATACCGACAACAGCACCACCAACATCAGGATTGTCCGCTTCATGCTCGCTCCTTTCCCCAATCGATTTTGCAGAGTCGATTATAGTCTTTCTTTTCGGGCGATGCAATGCACGGATTCCTGTCATCACCCCATTTTTTCATAATCCATACTCCATCTCATAAACAAGAGCGGTTGGGTTGACAAAGAATGGGAGCATAGGCGGGATGGTTTTAAGTAAAACCTTTCTGGCTCTGCGTTT
>Ga0105099_10001245_pt1 | contig 16174 bp, 12 predicted proteins | sample PPLLak3cmMay2015_2_FD_79138 | JGI IMG/M metagenome (GOLD analysis project Ga0105099, IMG submission 79138) | Freshwater sediment microbial communities from Prairie Pothole Lake near Jamestown, North Dakota, USA - PPLs Lake P8 Core (1) Depth... | ecosystem: Environmental > Aquatic > Freshwater >... | reverse complement strand
TTTCCTTGAGCTTGCCCAAAATTGCCTATTTCCGAATTGGAAACTTAACTGTGTCCGAGCTTGGTTTCCGGATGGACACTATGGAGCATTACCACCGTCTTGTTGATCAAAAAGAATGGGTCTTGATTCATTCTATTTTCTTGATTGAAGCTCCCAGCAAGCTACAGGGAATCTTCGACCGCATTGAAAACAATCATCCTTGTGAGGCATTTTTCATTTTCTTCACAAAACGAAAAAATAGCCCACAACAAAGAGGATATTTCGTATGGTATGTCACACAAGCCTGTTTAGTCAAGTTATTGCATTGTTTCAAAAATGAACAGATTAAGCCAAACACCGGATGAAACGAGAAATTGTGAGAAAGAACCTATATTTATATTTTCAGCTTTATTTTTTTGAATTAAATGATTAGTATAACAAATAAGTGAAACCGGACGACTTCGTAAAAAGTTATTCTGCTTAAGTTGCGCTTCATCTTTCGTCATTGCAGCGTATTTCAATATACGCTTCATTCCTCAAGACTCGCGCGCCTTGCATAATGAGCTTTTAACTTTGCCGTCTAAACTTCGCTTATTACTAATTTATTAAACCGGATTTACGGGAAAACCGGATTCGGGTATTATGCAAATAGTTCTTATTTTATATATCAGGAGGATACCATGTGGGAATATACGGCTAAAGTTAAAGATCACTTTTTAAACCCCAGGAATGTTGGAGTAATCGACAATCCCGATGGAGTGGGAGAGGTCGGTTCTCTTGCCTGCGGGGATGCCTTGAAACTCTATTTCAAACTGGATGATAACGGCAAAATTACGGACGCTAAATTTCAGACTTTCGGATGTGCAAGCGCCATAGCATCCTCATCCGCCTTGACAGAAATGATAAAGGGACTGACCCTTGATGAAGTTGCCAAAATCACGAACGAAGACATAGCATCTTACCTGGGGGAGCTTCCGAAGGAAAAAATGCATTGCTCTGTAATGGGCCGGGACGCCCTTGAAAAAGCCATAGCATACTACCGAGGCGAAAAAGAAAAAAAGATTGAAGGAGAAATCGTATGCGAGTGCTTCGGCGTAACCGATATCGAAATAAGGCGCGCAGTTACCGAAAACAATCTTTCAACAATTGAAGATGTTACAGATTATGTCAAGGCAGGCGGAGGATGCGGTAAATGCCATGAAAAAATCCAGGAAATAATAGATTCCGTGCACAGCAAAGATAAACCTGCAAAGAAAAAGATCATAAAGCTTACCAACATCCAGAAAATAAAATTGATTGAAGAAACTCTTGAACGCGAAATAAAACCTGCCCTCAAAAAGGACGGCGGAAATATCGAGCTTATCGACGTGGACGGGAACAGGATCCTTGTTAAAATGAGAGGGACATGCGCGACATGCAGCAAGTCACAGATCACACTGAAGCATTACGTCGAATCGAAACTAAGAGAGCTTGTCGCGCCTGAACTTGTTGTAGAAGAGGTGCAGCAATGAAACCGGTATATGTCGATAATAACGCCACAACGCGCGTAGCGCCCGAAGTACTCGAAGAGATGCTACCCTATTTCACGGAACTTTACGGGAACCCATCGAGCATGCATTCTTTCGGTGGAAATGTTGCAAGAAAGATTAAAGAGGCTCGTGAAAGAGTCGCGGCAATGATAGGCGCAACACCCGGGGAAATACTTTTTACAAGCTGTGGAACGGAAAGTGACAGCACTGCAATCCGGGCCGCTCTTATTTCAAATCCTGATAAAAAACATATTATTACAAGCAGGGTCGAACATCCAGCAATAAAGAATCTTTTTGAAAACCTCGCAAAGAACGGGTACCGGGCCACATTTGTTCCGGTGGACAGCAAGGGAATGCTCGATCTCGATTATTTATACGGGCATCTCGACGATGATACCGCGATTGTCAGCATAATGTGGGCCAACAATGAATCCGGAGTGATTTTCCCGGTTGAAGAGATAGCCCAGGCCGTTAACGCAAAAGGTATTGTTTTTCATACGGATGCTGTGCAGGCGGCAGGCAAGGTTCCGGTCGACATGAGAAAAGTCAAAGCCGACATGCTTTCGCTTTCGGGGCACAAGATTCATGCTCCCAAGGGAATAGGGGCCCTGTACATAAGAAAAGGCACCAAGTTCTCCCCTTTCCTGATAGGAGGACACCAGGAAAGCGGAAGACGGGGAGGCACGGAAAATGTGGCATCCATCATAGGACTCGGCAAAGCAAGCGAAATGGCTCTTTCCCATCTGGATGAAATGGGAACTCGGATAAAAAATCTTCGCGACAAGCTTGAAGACGTCTTAACAAAAACAGTTCCGAATACTATGGTAAACGGAGAGAAGGACCAGCGGCTTCCGAATACATCGAGCATAGGTTTCGAATTTGTCGAAGGAGAAGCCATACTGCTTATGATGGATGAATTCGGCATATGTGCATCATCAGGTTCGGCATGCACATCAGGCTCTCTTGAACCCTCACATGTTCTCCGCGCAATGGGAGTTCCTTTCACGGCGGCTCACGGGTCCATCCGCTTCAGCCTGAGCACATATAATACTGAAGAAGAAATTGACTTTATAATTGAAAAGGTTCCTCCTATAATAAAAAGGCTGAGAGAGCTTTCCCCTTTCTGGAAAAACAACAGTTGCAAATAATCCCTGATTGAAGATTCCCCGCTGTAAGCAGCGAGGAATGCGCTCGCTGTTTCGGTTGAATGGATTGGTTTCTTCCAAAGATTTTTTTGTTATAAACAGGGAGATTGAAAAGGAGATAGAATATGTTCAAAGTTATGTTGCGGGACAACATGGCTCCGATTGCAAAAGAGATTCTTGAAGCAACAGGGAAGATAAAAGTTTTTATCGATAACGACAAAGCGACAAATGATCCTGAAGAGCTTGCTAAAATCATAGGAGAATTTAACGGCCTTGCGATAAGAAGCGGAACAAAAGTCACTGACAAAGTTCTCCGGAACGCTAAAAACCTGAAGGTTATAGGACGGGCCGGAATCGGTGTCGACAACATAGATGTACAGGCGGCGACAAAACAGGGCATAGTGGTCATGAATGCTCCGGGCGGGAACACCATCACTACAGCAGAGCATGCTGTATCCCTGATGCTTTCTCTGGCAAGACATATTCCTCAGAGCACGGCCTCCATACGCGAAGGGAAATGGGAAAAGAAAAAATTTACAGGAGTCGAAATTACAGGGAAAACCCTCGGTATCCTCGGACTGGGTCAGATCGGAAGGATTGTGGCAGACAGGGCCAGAGGCCTTAAAATGAATATCATCGCATCGGATCCTTTCGTAAGCAAAGAGGCGGCGCGCGCACTCGATGTTGAACTCGTCTCCTTCGACGAACTCCTTTCACGTTCCGACTTTATAACCCTTCATGTTCCGCGTTTAAAAGATACGGTCAACATCATCAGCAGAGCTTCAATTGCAAAGATGAAAAAGGGCGTCAGAATCATAAACTGCTCAAGGGGGGATACGGTCAATCTTGACGATCTTCATGAGGCGCTGACAAGCGGCAAAGTTTCCGGAGCAGCTATCGACGTTTTCCCGAAGGAACCGCCCGATCCCGCCATACCGCTGCTTCAGCACCCCAATGTAATATTCACCCCGCATCTGGGAGCAAGCACGGGGGAAGCTCAGATCAAGGTTGCCGACATGATAGCAAGGCAGATTGCCGCATACCTGATCGACGGGGTACTGATAAACACCGTAAATTTCCCATCCGTGTCAGGGGAAGTCATGGAACAGTTGCGCCCACATCTTGCTCTCGCGGAAAAAATGGGGTCCATCATGGGGCAGCTGGTAAGAAAAATTCACGACATAACCGTTACATACAGCGGAGATATGACCAGATTTGATACGAGACCACTTACACATGCGGTGTTAAAGGGTCTTCTCGGCACCTTTACGGATACTCCAGTAAATTATGTCAGCGCTCCGGCCCTCGCAAAGGAAAAAGGAATCAATATAAAAGAGACCGTGAGCCGCACGAGTGACGATTATGCGGGCCTAATCAAGCTGATGCTGGAAAAGCATGAAGATGGCCCCGGCGAAATATGGGGAACAATCATCGGGAAAAAATATCCGAGGATTGTAAGGCTCGGGCGAATCCGCATGGATGCCGTTCCGGAAGGTGAAATGCTCGTTATCGAGAATTACGACAGGCCGGGGGTAATCGGAAATGTCGGAACGACTCTCGGACGTCACAATATAAACATAGGGCGCTTCCAGCTTGGAAGGCTGGATGAGCAAGCGCTTTGCATGGTAAATATAGATACGCCTGCCGGCAAGGATGTGATCGAAGATATAAAATCACTCCCGAACATAATATCCGTCAGGCAAATACACCTATAGAGACCTTTGCATAATACCCCCTTTTGCCCGATTACTTCGTCAGTCTCAAATTTCGGCACGAAGTGAAGCTTTCGCGCTATCCTCGAAATACTTCCGTGTATTCCTGCGGTTGCACGAAGTGAAGCGTTAGCGCTATATTATCGCCTTCCTTGTACTTGGCCAAAATTGAGCATTCTTCAAAGGTCTCTTATAGAAATCGGTTTATAACCGGAAAATCAAATTCTGACTTATATTTTTTTTCTTGATCACTTCTTATTTGATTTTTTTCTTCACTTTTTCTCTAAGCCAGGCAATCCACGGATCAAAACCCGCCTCTGTTTTAGCCGATACTTCAAACACACTCATGCCGGGGTGAATCTGCAAGATGTTTTTAACAACAGCATTCATGTCATATTCAATGTACGGAAGAAGATCTGTCTTGTTTATCAGCGCCGCATCACAAACCCGGAACATGAGAGGATATTTGACCGGCTTGTCTTCGCCTTCGGTTATGCTCAAAACAACGACCCTGGCGTCTTCGCCGATATCGAACTCTGCCGGGCATACAAGGTTTCCTACATTTTCAACTATAAGAAGATCTGTCGAATCAAGGTCTATGCCGCCTGCGGCATTGGCTATCACATGAGCGGCAAGATGACAGTCGCCTCCGAATTCATCAGTATTAATCTGGACAACCGGAACTCCGGTCACGGCAAGGCGGTCGGCATCCAGAGTTGAGCAGATATCGCCTACTATAACAGCGCATTTTATTTCAGGCAAAAGGCGCTTGATCGTTTTTACAAGTGTGGCAGTTTTCCCGGAGCCCGGAGAACTCATTACATTTAAGACAAAAACCTTCTTGCCGGTGAATATATTCCTGTTCTGCTGAGCCATCGTATTATTAACGTCCAGAACTTTGCGCACAACCTTAATTTCCATATTTGTATTCCTTTATTGTCGGCTTCGTAAAAAGTCCGATTTCTGCGTTGCGCTTCATACCGTTGCGATTACGGCGTACGATAAGTACGCCTCATCACACTGGATTTGCGACGCCTTGAACTTGAACTTTTTACTTTACCGTCTAAAATGTGACTTCCAACGAACTCATCAATTTTAGTAAACCGGTTGGAAGTCATATGCGAGAGGATTTGAGATTTTTGGGAAACAGATATTTAAATTACCGAGCGTTAAAAATCACAAGGCCTTGAGGGCGTCAGCCCAAACCTTCTTGTGATTTAGCAAAGTGATTTAAAAATCCCCAAAAAGCTCATTAAGAGAGCATATTCAGACTCCCAACGAGTTCGTCGAATATAGATTGCCGCAAAGCGGCATAAAATTTGTTTTTTACAAAGCCGTCATGGATCGGCAATTTCTATTGAAACTATATCCAGCTCCCTGCCTGAAATAACCCTGATGGAACCGCTGCCGCATTTTACACACGTAAAAACCGGCCCGGTTATGGTCCACTCGGCAGAGCATTCATTGCATATCGCAACCACAGGAACTTCTTCTATCACGAGTTGCGCCCCTGAAAGGGGCGTATCCTTTACCACTATTTCAAAGCAGAATCTGAGGCTCTCAGGCACAATAGCAGCAAGCTTGCCAACCTTGAGATTGACTTTCTCGACCCTGATATTCTTCATTCCCTCAGGGATTGAGGCGGAGGCAATCTCAACTATCTCCAGGGCTATCCCCATTTCATGCATGGTTAAACACCGAAACGCAAAGATCTCCCAGGATGCCGAGATTATCGCATATATGAATTCCGCCTTTCTTCATAGCTGCGATTTTTCCCTGCGCTGTTCCGCTCTTCCCGCTGATTATCGCACCGGCATGCCCCATCCTCCGTCCGGGAGGAGCCGTGAGTCCCGCGATGAACCCGACAACCGGTTTTGTAACATTCTTTGAAATAAATTTCGCAGCTTCCTCCTCCGCAGTTCCGCCTATCTCGCCTACCATGACTATGCCTTTCGTATCCTTATCCTTCTGAAACGCTTCGAGGCAGTCGATGAAATTGGTTCCGTTTACGGGGTCCCCGCCTATGCCGATACAGGTTGTCTGGCCGATCCCTTTTTGAGTAAGCTGATGAACAACCTCATATGTGAGAGTCCCCGATCTTGATACAACCCCGACAGGGCCGCCGGGCTTATGTATGTGCCCCGGCATTATCCCGACCTTGCACTCTCCGGGTGTAATTATGCCCGGGCAATTCGGCCCTATTATACGGATTCTTTTCCCTGCAATATAATTCTTTACCTTCATCATGTCGATAACAGGAATTCCTTCTGTAATGACCACGATAAGCGCAATACCGGCATCTGCCGCCTCCATTATCGCATCTGCCGCAAAAGAAGGAGGCACAAAAATCATGCTGCAATCCGCTCCTGTTTTCTCCACCGCTTCCTTCACCGTGTTAAAAACAGGTATTTCATCCATTTTCTGGCCGCCCTTGCCGGGGGTAACACCGGCAACAACACCGGTTCCGTAGGCAAAACACTGGCGGGTATGGAACTGGCCTTCCTTTCCTGTTATCCCCTGAACCAGCAGCCGTGTGTTCTTATTTACTAAAATGCTCACTTTTCATAACCTCGCTTGTATAAATATCTCATGGAATTATGTAAGCAATAAATCGGTTAGATTGTAGACTGAAGGCTATAGCTAAAAGGCCCGCAGCCTAAAAAGCTGCAGCCAACCCATATAAATCCTGATCAAGCTCTTACTATCTTCGCAACTTTCTGCGCCGCATCCTGCAGATCAACTGCCGTGATAAGGTTCAGTCCCGATTCGGAAAGGATTTTTCTGCCGACCTCCACGTTTGTCCCTTCCATGCGGATTACAACAGGCACATTCATGCCTGTCTTTCTTGCAGCCTGAACAACCCCTTCAGCCAGGACATCGCACCTTAAGATGCCGCCGAATATGTTGATGAAGATTCCCTTTACATTTTTATCCCCGAGGATAATCCTGAAGCCGTTTTCAACCATCTCGGCGCTTGCGCCGCCCCCCACATCAAGAAAATTGGCCGGTTCGGCGCCTGCAAGCTTGATAATGTCCATCGTAGCCATCGCAAGACCGGCGCCGTTTACCATGTTTCCTACATTTCCGTCCATTTTGATGTAATTTAAATTGAATTTTGCCGCTTCAACCTCAAGGGGATCCTCCTCGTCCGTATCCCGGTATCCCGTAATCTCCTTGTGCCGGAAAAGAGCGTTGTCATCGAAGTTTATCTTTGCATCGAGCGCAATAACCGAGCCTTCCGCCGTAATTACAAGAGGGTTTATCTCAAGAAGTGAGCAGTCGCAGTCAACAAAAAGAGTGTAAAGGTTTTTCAGCATTGCGGAGAATTCCTTTACCGCGCCTCCGGAAAGGTTAAGACCGAAAGCCGCATCCCTGCAATGGTACGGATAAATTCCGGCAAGGGGATCTACGAAAATCTTTATGATTTTTTCCGGCGTCTTTTCCGCAACCTCTTCTATATCCATTCCTCCGGCCTCACTTGCCATTATAACAATCTTTGCGGAGGTCCTGTCCGGTATAATCCCGAGATAAAGTTCTTTTTGTATTTTCAGCCCCTGCTCAACCAGGACCTTTTTCACAAGCCTTCCCTCAGGCCCTGTCTGGTGTGTAACAAGTTTCATGCCTATTATCTTTTCCGAAAGGGATTTTGTTTCATCAATAGAACCGGCAAGCTTTACACCTCCTCCTTTCCCTCTTCCGCCTGCATGGATCTGGGCCTTTACAACAACCGGAAAACCTCCGAGCCCGGACGCAATCTTACAAGCCTCTTCAGGATTAAAAGCCACTCCGCCCGAAGGTACGGGAACACCGTATTTTTTAAACAGTTCTTTTGCCTGGTACTCATGAATTTTCATTCCGTTATTTCCTTATAATCCCTTGCGCATTCATCTTTATGCATGTTTTTTCACTATCAACTGAGCCCATACGGAAACAATTTTTAGACACAATTGAGTTTCCAATCCGGAAATCGGCAATTTTGGGCAAGCTTAAGGAAATCAAGGGATGCGCTTAAGACATACGCATAGTATGTCGCACAAGGAATCCCGCAGATTGACACCAAGATCGCTCAAAAGGGCCATTTCCGGATGGAAACTAGCCTATTATGCATAGCACTGCGTTCTTAGGCACCGAATCCCCGCTTTTGAAATTAACAGCCTTGATTACTCCTTCAGCAGGAGAGGGGAGCGCGTTTTCCATTTTCATCGCTTCAAGAATTACAACCGTATCTCCTTTTTTAACATGATCACCCACTTTCTTTTCGTAAGATATTATCATGCCCGGCATTGGAGCATTCAGAGTGACTCCCGCGCCGACCTCGGTTGCAACCGCTTCAGGCATGGGAGCCTTTGGAGGAGCAGGAGGCGCGGCAGGCTTGACTTCCGCAGGAGCCGGAGCCTTGGCCGGCGCAGGAGGCGCGGCAGGCTTCGGAGCAGGCGGAACCGCAACAGGAATCTGCTGCATATAGCTTACAACAGGGGTTCCCCCGACTTCTTCCACACCTACTTCATAATAATCGCCTTCAATAAACACATTAAATGTGCGCAGCCTCTCTCCCTTGGCCGGCGCTTCTTTCTTTTCGGTTTTCTCAACAAGCTTGCCGGCTTTCGCCTTCGCGATGAGATCCTGTTCGGCCTTGATCTGCTCAAGGGTTTTGGGTTTTACCTCTTCAGGTGGTTCTTCCTGCCCATATTTCCATCTCAGAAACTTTTTCCCTGTTACGGGATAAAGCGCGTAAATGAGCACATCATCGATATCTACGGCAAGATCCTTTATTTCCTGTTTCGCTTTTTCAAGTTCGGGTTCAATAACCTCTGCCGGTCTGCATGTAATAGGTTTCTCACCGCGCGCATATCCTTTGAGAGCCTTCTTTTGCAGATCAGGATTGATCGGAACCGCTGTTTTCCCGTAAAGCCCGTAACAAAGGTCTTTCACCTGGGCGGTAATCATCTTGTACCTGTCTTTTTCATCTCCGAAGAGGACATTGTTGACGGTCTGGATGCCTACTATCTGGCTGGTTGGCGTGACAAGAGGTATCTGTCCCAGGTCTTTCCTTACTTTGGGCAGCTCCGCATAAACATCATCTATCCTGTCAAGCGCATCCATCTCCTTCAGCTGGTTAACAAGGTTGGAAAGCATTCCGCCGGGGGTCTGGTGAAGCAGAACATTGATATCGATGATTGAAACTTTCGAATCGTCAAGAAGGTGCTTGTACTTGGGAAGAACATCCTTTTCGAGGATCTCGTTGATGGCCGCAAGCTTCCTGATATCAAAACCGGTGTCCCTGTTTGTACCCAGAAGAGCCATGACAAGCGGCTCGATTGCAGGGTGGGATGTCCGGTATGCGTAAGGAGTCATACATGTATCCAGTATGTCAACACCGGCCTCGATCGCCTTTAGCTGGGACATCGGAGCCATGCCCGAGGTAAAATGGCTGTGAAGATGTATAGGAACTTTGACTGCGGCCTTTAACGCTTTTATCAGATCGTACGCGTCGTATGGAGCTATGAGGCCGGCCATATCCTTTACGCAGACGCTGTCCGCACCCATCTTTTCAAGCTCTTTCGCCTTGTTTACATAGTATTCAAGAGTATAAACATCTCCGCCCATCCTCGGTTCAGTCAGGGAATAGCATAAACAGCCCTGAAAATGCTTCCCGCTGCTTTTTATGACAGGAACAACGGTTTCAAAGTTACGGAAGTCATTTAATGCATCGAATGTTCTGAATATATCCATTCCGTTTGCCGCCGCTCTTTCTACAAAGGCACGGGCGACGTCATCGGCATAATTCCTGTATCCGACAAGATTCTGAGCGCGAAGCAGCATGGAAAAAGGAGTCTTTTTGATATAACGTTTCAAAGTTCTGATTCTCTCCCAGGGATCTTCATTTAAAAAACGGTGCATGGTATCAAAAGTTGCCCCACCCCAGGTTTCCAACGCCCAGAACCCGACTTCATCCATCATTTCAGCAACGGGAATCATATCCTCGGTCCGGCCTCTTGTCGCAAAAAGGGATTGATGCCCGTCACGAAGAGTAAGGTCTTCTATCAGTACGGGGTTTTTGGCTTTAGGCCTGTCTTTTCCGTATTCCATTGGTGCTTTTGTCACTTTATCGTGATCGCTCATTTTCGTTTTCTCCTCTCCAATATTTATTCCAAATATTTTCATATTATTCCTTTTTGTTCTGCCTGGTAAGGGGGTCCTTGCTATTATCTTCCCCTGCCGAATACCTTCATCTGCATCAGATTTCTCGTCTGCATCATGGTCTGTCTTCCGCTTAAACCCCATACATTAAAAACCGGCAACGTAACGGTTTGCATCCCGCCTGAGGCGGAAAGGCCAGGCGGCAATGAAGCCTGCCTCATCATTATGCTTTCCTCTTCAGTCCGGATATAATTAATTACGGCGGCAGATATAGCTGCAGTTATTTTCGCTTTTTTATCCATGTTATTAATCCTTATGATTTTCCGGTGGCATTCATCTGTTCACGCCTCTTCCGGCAAATTTTATTTATTCAGACTCCGCAGCCTGAAAAGCCTATTTACACCGGAATATTCCCATGCTTCTTGGGCGGCCTTGTCTCACGCTTGCTGCACATTATCTCAAGAGCCTCTATAAGACGGGGCCTTGTTTCGGACGGCATTATTACAGCGTCGATATATCCCCTTCTTGCAGCACAATACGGATTTGAAAAAAGGTCTTCATATTCCTTTATCTTTTCCTTGCGCTTCCCGGCAGAATCTTTGGCCTCTGTAATCTCCTTGCGGTGAATTATATTGGCTGCTCCCGCTGCGCCCATAACCGCGATTTCGGCTGTCGGCCATGCGAAAGCCATATCGGCGCCGAGATCTTTTGAACACATGGCAAGATATGATCCGCCGTAATCTTTACGCGTGACAAGAAGCATTTTCGGAACCGTTGCTTCCGAATAGCACCATAGAAGCTTTGCTCCGTGACGGATTATCCCGTTCCACTCCTGGTCGCTTCCCGGAAGATATCCAGGCACATCTGCAATGGTAAGAAGAGGAATATTGAATGAGTCACAGAATCTTATGAATCGTGTCGCCTTATCCGAGGCGTTTATATCAAGGCATCCGGCTTTAACTTTCGGCTGGTTGGCTATTATTCCGATGGCTCTTCCTTTTAATCTCGCAAAGCAGACAATTATGTTCTGGGCAAAATATTCATGCGGTTCAAAGAATTCTCCCCTGTCGACAATGGCCCGGATAATCTCTTTCATGTCATATGACTGGTTCGGGCTGTCGGGAATTATATCATCCAGAAGGGGTGATTTCCGGGCAGGGTCATCGCCTGCCGGAACAGCCGGAGGATCTTCCATATTGTTTGCCGGCAGGTAGGCCAGGAGCTTTTTAATTTTCAATATCGTATCTTCATCACTCTCACAGGCAAAATGGGCGACCCCGCTTTTCTCGTTATGGGTCATTGCCCCGCCAAGCTCCTCAAAAGTTATCTCTTCACCGGTAACCGATTTTATCACTTCGGGGCCTGTGATAAACATGTAGCTGCTGTTTTTTACCATGAAGATAAAGTCGGTCATGGCAGGAGAATAGACCGCGCCTCCAGCAGTAGGGCCCATTATTGCAGATATCTGGGGAATAACTCCTGAAGAAAGCGAGTTGCGGTAAAAAATCTGCCCGTACCCGGAAAGTGCGTCAACTCCCTCCTGAATCCTTGCACCTCCAGAATCATTTATCCCGATACATGGAACTCCCGATTTCAGCGCAAGATCCATGACTTTGCATATTTTCTTAGCATGCATTTCGCCGAGGCTTCCCGCTCTAGCCGTAAAATCCTGAGAAAAAGCAAATGCAGGCCTCTTGTCTATCAGGCCATGTCCGGTAATAACCCCGTCGGAAGGAATATCCACCTTTTCCATCCCGAAATTTACGCACCGATGGGTGACGAACATGTCAATCTCCCGGAAGGTGCCCGGATCAAATAAAAGACCAAGCCGTTGCCTTGCGGTAAGTCGTCCTTTTTCACACTGCTTTGCCGTCGCTTTTTCACCGCCCATTTTTAGAACCTTTGCTTCGCGGTCTTTCAGGTCCCTGATTTTATCTTGAACTATACCCATAACAAAAATACCTCCGGTATGTTATTAATTACCCGTGTCTAAAGCACGTTCTTTTCGTAATAGATTCATACAACTAACAGCCATGCCCTTAACGGGCACAACAAAGCATGAGGATACAGGAGCCATGAGTCAGGAACCGGAATAACCATGATTTGGTTTTTCTTCTGTCTTCTGACTCATGTATTCAAATATAAAAGTTAATCTCTGTTCTTATCGACACTCCGGCTCTTGTCAAGAACAAAAAGCAGTTCACCGGCGCCAACAGTCGGCGACTTTATTCCCATTTCAACATCCCGTGTGATTCTTGAAAGGAGTTTTTTTACATCAGGATTATTATGAAAACGATCCTTCAGCCCCTCTTCAACAAGCGCCCACATCCAGTTTACAGCCTGTTTTTTCCTGTTTATAACAAGCTCACCGCTCTTTGTCATTTTATCACTGTGTTCCAGCACTATGTTCCAGATCTCGCTTATTCCCGTCATTTCAAGGGAACTGCATACCAGAACAGGCGGTGTCCATGTCAGGGTTGAAGGGATCAATAGATTAAGAGCCGATTCATATTCTTTTCTTGCGTTTTTAGCCTTATCTATATTATCTCCGTCTGCCTTGTTTATTGCAACCGCGTCGGCAAGTTCCAGCACCCCTTTTTTGATTCCCTGGATCCCGTCTCCTGCGCCTGCCAGCATCAGAACAAGAAAAAAATCAACCATTGAAGAGACTTCCGTTTCGGACTGCCCGACTCCGACGGTTTCAACTATTATAACATCAAAACCGGCGGCTTCGCAAACAAGCATTGCTTCCCTTGTTTTTCTCGCAACACCTCCGAGAGTGGCGCCTGAAGGAGAAGGCCTGATAAATGCGTTTTCCTCCACGGAAAGCTTTTCCATGCGCATCTTATCCGCCATTAAGCTTCCTCCGCTCCTCCTGCTGCTGGGATCAACAGCAAGAACGGCGAGCCGGTGCCCTTTTTTCACAAGCATCATTCCGAGACTCTCGATGAATGTGCTTTTTCCCACTCCCGGAACCCCGGTAACTCCCACGCGAACGGCTCTCCCTGTATCCGGAAGTAACTCGTCGAGAATAACCCTCGCAAGCTCCTGGTGCGACGGATGGGAACTTTCAATAAGCGTTATGGTTTTTGCCAGTATCCGCCTGTTCCCCTCAAGGACCCCCTTCACAAAATCTTTCGGATCATCTGGAATATTTTTTTCCGGCATAGTAATTTTGGTTTCTGGTTTCTGGTTTCCGGTCTGATTCACTATTAATGGAACCGTAAAAAGCCAAAAATCCCGTCACTCCCGTGAAAACGGGAGTCCAGAACCAGTTAAAAAGACTGGATTCCCGCTTTCGCGGGAATGACATAAAAGATATAATTTCGACTTTTACGTGAGAATCAATATTTACTGTTCACTATTCATGTTTTTACGCTTTCAAACAGAGCGTTTAGAACCTTGTTCGCAGAATCGGTAATTACCGTGCCGGGACCGAATATCCCGACAACGCCCTTTTCGTAAAGAAACTCGTAGTCTGCCGGAGGTATTATTCCCCCAACCACTACAAGAATATCGCCTCCACCTTCAGCTTGCAACGTTTCAATCAGCTGTGGAACCAGAACCTTATGCCCTGCCGCAAGGCTTGACGCGCCAACAACATGAACATCATTTTCAACAGCCATGCGTGCCGCTTCAAGCGGAGTCTGGAACATGGGACTTATGTCGACATCAAACCCCAGGTCTGCAAATGCGGTTGCGACAACCTTGATACCCCGGTCATGCCCGTCCTGCCCCATCTTTGTGACAAGAATTCTGGGTCTTCTCCCTTCTTTTTCAAGAAATTCATCCGTTCTCTTCCTTATGGAGGCGATTATCTGGCTGTCTCCGTATTCCGAGGCAAAAACTCCGGATATGCACTGAGTTGTTGCAACATATCTTCCGAAAACCTTTTCCATGGCGTCCGTAATCTCCCCGACAGTCGCCCTCGCGCGGACAGCAGGAATAGTTGCTTCAAGCAGGTTGCCGCCCGATGATGCGCAGTTTGTTATTGCTTCAAGGGTTTTTTGAACCGCGACAGGATCTCTTTTTGCCTTAATTTCCTTTAATCTTTGGATCTGCTCATCCCTTACACTGCCTGAAACCTCAAGAACATCGACCGGAGATTCTTCTTTTATGAGGTACTTGTTGACCCCGACAATCACGTCTTTACCCTGGTCTATTCTTGCCTGTTTCCTTGCAGCCGATTCTTCTATCCTCATCTTGGGCATTCCGGTCTGTATGGCCTTGGTCATTCCGCCAAGATCCTCAACCTCTTTTATTATTTTTTTCGACTCACGGATTATAGCACCGGTAAGCGCTTCAACATAATAGGAGCCCCCGAGAGGATCTACAACGTGGCATATCTGTGATTCTTCCTGAATGACTATCTGTGTATTTCTCGCAATCCGCGCTGAAAAATCGGTTGGAAGGCCGACTGCTTCATCAAATGAATTAGTATGCAATGACTGGGTTCCCCCCAGCACCGCGGAAAGGCATTCAAGAGTGGTGCGGATTATATTGTTGTACGGGTCCTGCTGGGTAAGGCTCCATCCGGATGTCTGGCAATGGGTCCTCAGCATCAGGGACTGGGTCTTTTTGGGATTAAACCGGCGTATCATGTCGGCCCACAGGAACCGGGCGGCTCTCAGCATGGCAATTTCCATGAAAAAATTCATTCCTATTCCGAAGAAAAAGGAGAGGCGTGGAGCAAAATCATCTATATCAAGACCAGCTGCAAGCGCTGCCTTCACATATTCAATGCCATCGGCAAGTGTAAAGGCGGTCTGCAGAACGGAGTTGGCCCCTGCCTCCATCATGTGATAACCGCTTATGCTCACCGTGTTGTATTTCGGCATCTGTTTTGAACAATAAGCGATTATATCGGAAACTATCCTCATGGACGGTTCCGGGGGATATATATAGGTGTTTCTTGTAAGATATTCTTTCAATATGTCGTTCTGGATTGTTCCGTTCAATTTATCCTGAGAAACCCCCTGCTCCTCGGCTGCCACAATATAACCGGCAAGTATGGGAAGAACGGCACCGTTCATGGTCATGGAAACGGACATCTCTTCAAGAGGGATCTGGTCGAAAAGAATCTTCATGTCTTCAACCGAGTCAACCGCAACACCGGCTTTACCAATATCGCCTATAACTCTCGGATGATCCGAATCGTAGCCTCTGTGTGTGGCAAGGTCAAAAGCAACCGAAAGTCCTTTTTGCCCGCCGGCAAGATTTCTCCTGTAGAATGCGTTTGAATCCTTGGCGGTTGAAAAGCCTGCATACTGTCTCACCGTCCAGGGCCTTCCTGAGTACATTGTGGCCTTAACCCCTCTCACATAAGGATAAAATCCCGGAAGTGAATTGACAAACTCGAGGACTTCGAGGTCTTCAGCCGTATAAAGTGGTTTTATGAGTATTCCTTCAGGAGTATTCCAGTTAAGGGAATCAGCAGGTTTTTTTAACTCTTTTGCACCAAGTTCAGCCCATTTCTTGATATCAGACATCTCTTCTCACTCCTTTAAACGAATTAGTATCCATCCGGAAACTAAAGATAGACACGATTGCGTTTCCAATTCGGAAATCGGCAATTTTGGGCAAGCTCAAGGAAATCAAGGGATTGCGCGGAGGCATACGCAATGTATGCCGCACAAGTAATCCCGCAGATTGACACAGAGATCGCACA
>Ga0105099_10001244_pt1 | contig 16180 bp, 13 predicted proteins | sample PPLLak3cmMay2015_2_FD_79138 | JGI IMG/M metagenome (GOLD analysis project Ga0105099, IMG submission 79138) | Freshwater sediment microbial communities from Prairie Pothole Lake near Jamestown, North Dakota, USA - PPLs Lake P8 Core (1) Depth... | ecosystem: Environmental > Aquatic > Freshwater >... | reverse complement strand
CGCTTCACGCTCAACGCTTCACGCTCAACGCTTCACGCTCAACGCTTCACGCTCAACGCTTCACGCTCAACGCTTCACGCTCAACGCTTCACGCTCAACGCTTCACGCACAACGCTTCACGCTCAACGCTTCACGCTCAACGCTTCACGCTCAACGCTTCACGCACAACGCTTCACGCCCAACGCTTCACGCACAAACTCCTCTCAATCCGTAAATAGTCGAGTACCCAGCCAACAGGAGTGTCATCTTTTCTATTACATTTTCTTCACCGGTATTCTATAATTAATTATGCTAGGGAGTTACGCGGCAGGATTATAATCAAACCAAACGGATGTTTCGGGAAAATAACAGGTAATGGGAATCATCACTAACACTTTTTCTACCGAAAAAGTACCTTTTTTTATTCTTCTTTTTCTCTGCTTTGCCGGGGCTATTCTCGGTGACAGTATTGCGGAGGCGCTGATTTTATCCCAGTACCCTGCGTCGGTGATTCCCCGGATGTACATGATTAACGCGCTGTTTCTCTTTTTTTCATCCCTGTTTTTAATGTCGATCATTGACCGGGTAGACCGCGGGCTGTTTTATTTTGTTTTTTTAATTACGCACTGCTGTATTCTTTTTATTCTCTGGTGCATGGTGCTGATGGGAGCCACGTTTCTCTATATTCCCCTTTTTTCATACGCGTATATCACGAAAATATTCATGTTCCTCATGTTCTGGACGCTTGCCAACGACATAATCGACTCCCGGAGCGCGGGCAGGCTGTTTCCGTTTATCGCAGCGGGCGGGACGCTGGGGGCTATCTGTGTCTCATTTGCCATCCCGTGGCTGCTCAAGATTATTTCCGCAAAAAATCTTATTGCCGTATGGATATTGTTAAGTATTCTGATAATCTTTTTTTTCCTGCCCATACGCAGGCGATACGGGAAATCGTTTAAACCGGTGTCCGATGCTGAAAAACATGCCAAAAGAAACATGAAGAGCATACTCGGCGATCTCTCCCTTTTAAAGCGGGAACCCCTGCTTTTCAACATGTCCCTGCTCTATTTCATGGTATTTTTTGCTCTTTTCAATCAGCACTTCAGCTTTTATCAGGTAATAAAAGCTCGGTTTGTGGACGCGGAACAGCTTGCGGGGTTTCTGGGTTATTTTAACGGCACCAGCATGGTTTTTACCTTTGTTATTCAGATAACGGTTGCTGGTGTTATCATACGGAAGATCGGGTCCACGCGCGCGATGTTCATGCTTCCTGCCGCTTTCTGCATTGTTTTCGGTACGATCGGCGCGCTCTGTTACGTATCAGGGAACCCGATGATATCCGCGATTGCTTTCAACGGTCTTTTCTGGGCTGTTGCGGGCGGCGTGGGGATGAGGATCGCATTTTTCGATTCGTTTTTTTCACCGAATTTCCAGTTGTTTTTCTCAAGCCTTCCCCAGGATATCCGGGGGAGGGGAAAGCTGGTGATCGAAGGAATCGTCAAGCCATGCGCCATGATCCTGGTCAGTTTCTGGATTCTTAAAGTGACGACACGGATTCCTTTTCACATAACGGTTCTGATACTGTTCGTTCTGTCGCTTTTCATGGTTCTCCAGACGTTCCGGATACGGTCAAAATATACGGAGCAGCTTGCTCAATACCTCGGAAGCTTCAAATCGCGCGTTGCGCTATCTTTTTTCGACCCGTCCGAGATTACTGCAAGCAAAAATATCGTATCGTTTCTTTCCGACAAACTCAAGAACGAAGCCTATGAAATCAAGTGTTATATCATAGAGATTTTAACGGAGATGAACACCAGCGAATCGTTGAGCGTATTGAAAGGGTATATCAGGGGCGCGGACAGCAGGACGCGCGCGACGATACTCTCGTCGCTGGGGCGCCTGGGTTCCAGGGATCTGAAACCTCTGTTCTGCAGCATGCTGCAGGATGCGGATCAGCGTGTTATAGCAAACTGCATCATGGCGCTCGCCGCGTATAACGACGAAAACACCAATGCTGATCTGAAGGTGTTTCTCCATCATTCGAATAACCGGATCAAGGCAAACACGGTGCTCTCCTTGTGGCCCCGCGCTGCAGCCCAGGTGAAAGAGGAGCTGCTCGCCGTATTACGGCAGATGCTCGAGTCCGAAAGCGCAGACACGGTGGTAAGCGGGTTGTATGCAATAACGAAGATCGGCGCCGGGCAGCAGGTTGCGGCGGCCTTAAAGGATTTTCTGGACAGGCGAAAGAATTTTATTGTCGCCGAAACAAATGTATGGCGCCATTTTTTGCGGGCGTTAAGCGCTAATCCGGACCGGGAGCTGGTGCGCCTGCTGCTGGGTATCTCCGGTGAAATCCTCAAGAGCCGGAGAAACGATATCGCCGTTGCCCTGGTGGAAGCGGGCAGAAACGGGTATGATTTTCATGAGCTTCTGATTGATTTGAACGCACGGGAGCTTACCAGCCGCAGGATAGTATTGAAAATGCTCTCTGCGCAGGAGCCGGAGCTTTCACGGGAAGACGATCAGAAATTAATGAGAATTGCACAGGATGAAGCGGTATGCGCGTTTGACATGCTGCTCTCGTATCGCATCCTGCGGAAGGAAGCTGAAAACGATGCCATACAGCTTCTGGCGTTCGCGGTTTTCGAGGAGTGCATTAACGCGCATATGGATAATATGATTTTTATTGCGGCCATACTTGACCGGAGCGGGCAGATAAAAAAAGTCATGCGGCGGCTGAACCACGAAAACAGGCACATACGCGCCAGAGCCCTTGAGGTGCTTGATAATGCCGGCAACACGAAGATCAACAAGATGCTGTTGAAGCTTATCGATAAAAACGAGAAGTCAGCGAGTGAAAAGGATATGATGAAAATTTTCGGTGCGGATGCATCGGGTCTGCAATCGATCATTGCATACTTTACCATAAACCCGAATGCATGGGTGCGGGAATATGCGGCGTATGCACTTGCCCGCACCGGCGCGTGAATATATTATATAGATGAGCCGGAAAATAATCCGGTAAAGGAACGCTCCCGGTGGATGACAAAAAAGAACAATCGTTTGCCCTGCTCGAAAAGGTGATCTTTCTTAAGAAGACCGCCCTGTTTTCTTCCATGGAAACAAGCGAGCTTCGCGCCATTGCAGCCATAGCGGATGAAGTAACTTTTAAGGAAGGCGATGAGATCGTGCGCGAGAACGATGTCGGCGACTCGCTGTATATCATTAAAGAGGGGAGCGTCGGCATCATAAAAGCGGTCAACGGGAAACAGACGGTGAAGCTTGCCGATTGCGCACAAGGCGACTGTTTCGGTGAGATGGCCCTTTTTAACGCGGAACTCCGCTCTGCAAGCGTAAAGGCGCAGCAGCGATGCGTGTTGTACTGCATCAAAAGCGACGATTTTAACGACCTGCTGCTGAGTTATCCGACCATCGGGATCGAATTTATAAAAATTTTCATCAAGCGGCTCAGGACGGCGAACAAGGCCATAGAAAAACTGTCGGCTGAAAAGGGCCTGGGTGGATAATGAGCATCTGTTCAAAATTGACTATCTCGTAAATGAAAGGCTGTTCCCGGTAATGAATTCGAACAAAATTATTTTCACCGTTATTTTTGTTTTTGCCCTGTTTTCCGGGTGCGCGCCTCCAAGCAAGATGAAGGCGCTTATCCGTATGATTGATCAGCAGGAGAGCAATTTTAAAAATACGATTGTTGCGGATTTTAATAAAAATGAGAACGCGGAAATAGAGATCGTCCATTTTAACAACGCCGACAGCATCGGGTATATGCTTGATACCTATAAAGGCCAGATCGGGCTGGTCAAAGTTCCGTTTGATAAAGCATGGTCTCTGGTGCGGGAGGATAGAATACTGCCGCTTGAGTCATTTGTAACCGAGGCGGAAAAGGCAGAATTTGATGCGACGTATATGCTGACCACTCTGGGTCTGTCCGGGGGCAGGCAGTATTACATTCCGCGTAAATTCGAAACACGGCTGATGGTGTACCTTAAAAGCAAGGTTCTGGACGCGTTTGCCGTGTGGAGAAAACATGTAGAGCTGATCAACAAGGAGCTGGAGCGCTATAACGGTTCCGGCCTTCCTTCAAATTACCAGTTCGAAGAAGATCCGAACCAGTGGGATTTTTTTGACGTTTTTGTCGCCGGGTGGATATGGGCGCACACTCCTTACGCGGGAAAAATCGGCCCCAAAGTGGGGCATCGCGGCAGGCGCTATTCCGGCACATCCCAGCGTATCATCGACCGTATTTTTCAACTTGGCGGAGACAGCGCTTCTGTCGTATCCATGAAGGGGAATGCGGTTACCGACGCTTTTTGCTGGGAAGCGGCGTACGCAGCTTCGGGAATATACAATCCGAAAATGTGGGAGGAGCAGTGGAGCGGCACCGGTATATGGGAGGGATTTTCCAAAGGCGAGGTATTTCTCTCGTTTATGACACAGCTTGACTGCTTTTTTATTCACGGGACCGGATATGAAGGACTGAAAGGATATCTGGCTAATCCGGAAGATATGGGTGTTGCGGTTATGCCGCAGGGCTGCTCGATGGAGCTGAACAGCACCGGCAAAATCATGAGGGATGGGTCAAAGGCGGTGACTACCGGCGGGTGGTGGTGGGGAATTCCGAAACAGGCTCCGGATCCGAAAATGTCCTACAAGCTGGTGCGGCATATCACCAGTTTTGAAAATCAGGTGCAGGAGTGCAGTAAATTCGGCATGATTCCCGTGAGAAAGGATGTACTCAGCGACATGCAGATGTTGTTTGGCGGGCAATGGATCAGCTCCATATATGAAGTCTCATTCAAACAGCTTATGCACAATAAATTCACGACGCTCCCGGGCCACCCGCGGTTTGATCAGATCGGCAATATTTATCTCGACGCCTGGTTTGACATTGTGGTTGGCAGGAACTGGTTGGAAGATAAAAACCAGCCCAACCGGGAATATATTAAAAAGACACTTGAAGAGAAATATATACCGATGGTGGAAAAGATCAAATAATATGCCACAGGACAACAACGATCTCGATGTTTTGCGTAAAGCCTACAAAGAGGCTCCGGGAAGCATTGACGCTGCAACCCGCCTCGCGGAGCATTATACGAATCTGGGGTGGTTGAATGAGGCTCTCAAAATATATAATATCCTTATCGAGCAGCACCCGGATGAGTATCCCGTCCTTCTGGCCTGCGGTAATATCTGCTATCGCAAGGAAAACTTCAAAGAGGCGCTCAGTATTTTTAAAAAATTGAGCATTCTGAAACCTGACCGCGTCGAAGGCTGGAATAATCTCGGCATCGTGCAGATTGCAATGAAGGACTTTAATGCTGCAAAGAACGCTTTTCAGAAGGTGCTGGAAATCGAGCCGGATAATCATGGTGCGCTTTTGAATATGGGAAATTATCACGACCACGTGGGCGCCACCAACACGGCGATAGAGTATTTCAAAAAAGCCACGGCAGTGCGCCCCTATTATACCGAGGCATGGTTTAATCTGGGAAACGCGTATCTGAAAAAAAAACAGTATGAAAAAGCCATAGAGATTTTCGAGAAATCGTTGCAGTATAATCCGAAATTCTCATCCGCTTTTAAAAATATCGGTTTTGCCTTTGAACAGCTGGAGAACTATGATAAAGCCGTGGCGTTTTATCACAAAGCGCTACAGATCAACCGGACCGATCATTCTCTTTATGTGAATATTGCCACGGTATACACGCGGCAGAAGAAATACGACCCGGCAAAGGATTTTTTCCTTAAAGCCGTGAAGCTGGCGCCGAACGACGCCGCGGGCTGGCTCGGGTTGCGCAGCCTCTCGCTGCTGATGGGCGACATTAAAACATACATCAAATCGACGCTCTCGATCCTGCACCGTCTGGATGTGAAAGAAGTCGCGGATTCGCTGCAAACGCTGCGGAAATTGAAGCAGTATGAGTTTATTGACACCCTGCTGAACGCCTTGAACAAACTGGATACGGAAAACGCGGAAATTGACGCTGAACGGATGCTGGCGTATGGACGTTCAAAAGAAGCCAGGCAGAAGGCGAAACTTTTTTACAAAAAATTGAGCTTTTCCGCCGACCCATCCGACCACGTTCTCTCCGCATGCGCCGCGTACTGCCTGATGACCGGGGATTATGACGGTGCAATCAGTCATAGCTTGCGGATACGGCAAAAGGACAGCGCCGCAGTCATGCTCCTGTGCACGGCGCTGATTGAAAACAGCGAGACCGCCAAAGCAGAACAATATATAAGAAATTTTCTGCCCGGAAACCAGGATTGCTTCGAAGCATGGTACCTGCTGGCGAAAATTTACGCTCTGGGGAACGATAAGGAGAAAGCAAAAGAGTCTTTGACAAGGGCTCTTGAAACCGGATTTGCCGATATCGACCAGCTTGAGAAGGAGCCGCTTTTGAAGGAGATGTACCGGGAGATGGCAGGATCAGAGTGATGGTTGCGAAGTCCGCATAAGGCCTTTAGAGCTTGTTTATAAAGTGCTTTTAAAGAGTGCAAAAGCCGTGCCCCGACCGTGAGGGAGGGGTTTTTGTGAACAATATAACACAAAATATGGTAGTATTAGTAAAAAACTACACCATAAATATGTAACTTACTGAATAATAATATGTTACAAAAAATAACTCCTTGACAAGATTGATAAAATATATTAATATTTATAGTGCAGGCGCCTTGTTTTTGAAAACCGGTTGCTCATTCATTTTTTAATGAATACATCAAATACATCATTCAGTGATGGAGAAAAGTATGAACAGACTGACAAATATCGGTAATTCCGTTTTCGGTGCATCGGGCAGCTCTCCCGACGCCAACAAGCTGTATTCGATACTGCTTGACACGCGTGCCTCTGCGGTATCTGAAAACATGTATGATATTGCCGAGAAGCTCCTGAAAAACGAAAAGGAGAATGCAAAAAACGCGCTGGAGCAACTCTGGGCGTTAAAAAAGAATCTGCAGCAGGAGAATGAGAACAGCACCCTTGATTTGATAATCACCTATTATCAGCAGAAGCTGGATGTATTGCGGACCAAGGAGGAGCACATCAAGAAGGTCAGCAGGGATTCGCGGGAGTTGCTCGAGGAGAAGCGGAAGAGGGATGCTGAAATAGCGACCCTGAAACAGGAGGTTACCGATTGCAGCGGAGAACTCGAGCGGTTGAATAAAAAGCTGTCCGAGCTGAATGTCAAGGAGCAGGAATTGACGCTTATAGACACCCAGCTTGATAAGGAACTGAAGCTGAACGCAAACGAGGTTATCAACGGGCTGTATGAAATAATACTCGCGACGCAGGAATCCGGCGACGCCCCCTTTTCTCTGGATAAGGAACTCGAAAAGGAGGGCGACGCGCAAGCCGGTGAACCGGAAAAAACGATCGAGAAACAGGCGGTTGTGGAAAAGGTTGTGCCGGGAAAGGAGCCGGAAGCGGTCAAAGCAGCCGGGGAAATCGCCAAAGAGGAGATAACCGAACTCGAGACCGCCGAAAAAACCGGGCAAAAGATTGAGGCCATACTCAGGGAAGGCGCGAAGGACATTAATAAGGAAGAGACGGATGTGTATGATCGGAATATAGACCTTTTCGGTGAAACCCCGCCTGTTCAGGAGGCAAAAAAGCCGGAGATGATCGTGCCCTTTCCCAAGTCTGTCGTCAAAACGACGCGCGGCTCGGTTATCGGTGAATATTATTATGATTCCAAGGTGTATAAGAATAAACGGCACTATGTGTATAACAGTAATTTCATCAGAACCCACCTTACTGGAATTATTGAATCACTTGCGCGGCAGTATGACCAGGCGAAAAGCGCGGAAGCGATGCAGATGATTCACGATGCGTTCAAGCGCATAGGGGAAAGACCGAATCTTCATTTTGAGATATCCACCAACGAGATACTGAATAAAAATACGCTCAAGGATCTATGGCAGAAAATCAAAAACCGGGAGTATGCCGACGTTCTCTCCCTGTGCAACAGACTGAAAGCGAAGATAGAGGCGATGGGCAATAATTATATTGTATTGCTCACAGAACAGATGGCCCGGTATAGCGATCAGTAGCGCCTGGGAGCGCCGATACTATTTATTAAGCCGGTAAAGCCGGAAATATAATTTTTAATCGTCCTCGTCCTTCGTTCTCGTCCGTCGTCCTCGACGATTAAAATTTAATTTGTTTTCGAGGACGAAGGACGAAAAAACATCTACGCAATAAGCGTTGCTGTTTTAGCTACAGACCTAAGCCGGCAAAGCCGCAACGGCCCCTGTATGGGGGAAATTGAGAAAACAGACTTTGAACAGGTGAACATGCACAGGTTTTTGTTGTTGATCATAACCGCTTCGCTGTTACAATTGCTTTTCCCCTTTTTGAACGGTGATACGTACCTCTTTTGTCAGGATTCTCTCGTCCGCGTTGATTCGGTTCCACACGACACTACTGCTGAAATGCAGGATACCGTGCAGTCTGACTCTTCTACAATGGGGTCTGCAAACGATTCGGGTAACCAGGCCGATACCGTAATAATAAATAAGGAGTACCCTCAAAGAGCCGCACAGCCTGTTAAACACGACGTCAGACAGATTTTGCGGACGATCTTCCGGTATATAAGGCATGTTGTCGTTTTAATCATCTGCTGCGGAATAATTCTGTATACCATCTCTTTTTACCGAAAAAAAGCGGATACCAAGCGTTTTTTAACCTCGACCCGGCTCTCGGTTATGAACAAAGAGGTACAGATAGCTTGCAATTACATGGAAAAATATTTCGAAAACCCGGATCTTTCGGTAGAGAGTATCTGCAAAGCTCTCGTTACCGGCCCCGCGTTTCTTGAAGCGCTTTTTGAACGCGAGCTGGGTATGAGCGTTTCCGATTTTCTCCTTCAGGTGCGTATTAACCGTGCTAAAAAGATTCTGGAAAAGAGACCGCTGGAACCTGCGGATGAGATTTCTTTGCAGGTAGGTTTTACGGATAGCAAATTGTTTATAAAACGTTTTAAAGAAATTACAGGACTCTCTTTTGAGGAGTATCAGAGCTCTCTTGATCCGAAAGTATAAAACCAGATGTATGCATCCGTATCGTTTGCCTGTCCTGGCAACGCTTGCACTGATATGCTGGGTTCCTGCAGTGCCTTTTTCAACCTTTGCGGCAAAGACGGCAAAAGAGATTGACTGGTCAATACTCTCAGCCGATGATACGCTCGTTCTCTATTTTAAAGATACGCGCGTCGGCGCACTCTACAACAAACAGGTCGTGGACAACGTAAAACGGGTCATTACCGCTCATTTGCGCGTTGAAATATCGGCAGGATCAGAAGCTGCGGCCGGTTTTTCATCGATGGACCTCGAAGAGACCCGTATCTATGATTTCAACGGGAACATGGTCAGCGCATCACAGCGGTTGAAAAGCGCGACAGGAGATGCGCTGTGGAAAATAGTGAATGAAAAACCGGGAAAATGGCTCTATACGGTCTCGGTTGCCGGTGAAGAGAAAAAGGAGTACCTGCCTCATGCAGGCGGGAATCTGCACTCCTCCTATTCGATGCAGCGCTCAATATTAGACAGGAGCGTCAAACCGGGAGATGAGTGGTGCGATACCCTGTTCGAGCTGACGGCAGCATCGAATTATCAGGCACGTATGCGATGTGTCGCAATACCTGATACGCATAATCCCAACTATGTATTCATCAACAGGGACAACCTGGTCAACAGGGAAGAGCGATACGAAATAGACACGTGCGGCAGGCTGATGCTTCAGGAGGTTCAACCGATTTTTATTGCGAAACGATACGCTGCGCAGGATAAACAATTCAACGAACAGGAAAACACCGGTAATCTGTCGGCATTGTTCGTTATTCCAAAGGAGCGCGGCCGGAAATCTTCGGAAACCATTGCCGTTACCTTGCAGGCCGGGGCAACGATGCATGAGTCGGTACGGCGATTTTATCTATATGCAAACGGCCGCTACATGCAAAAACCCTTCCCCCGGAAATGCAGCGCCGGGAAGCCGCGTGAAACCGGCAAAAACATGGATGAATGGCAAGGTTCGACTGTGACGATACAATCGAAAAACCCGGCAATTATACAGCTTGCCGATTCCTTAAAGCAGGGTTTATCCGACCGGTGTGAAATTATTGCCCGTTTTAACGATTATCTGTACCGTACACTTGAAAAAAAGTATACCGCCACGTTTTCAAACGCATCAGAGACGCTGAAATCGGGGGCTGGCGACTGCGGCGAGCACGCAGTACTGCTTGCAGCCCTGCTGCGTGCAGCAGGTATCGAGTCGAATGTGGTCCTGGGTCTGGTGTACAGCGACCAGAACAAGGGTTACTATTATCACGCCTGGGTTGCCGTGCATGCGGACCAGCTTCTCTTTTCAGACCCGGCGCTTGGCCCGTTCCCGGCAACGGACGGGTATATTCCTCTTGTAATGGATAATGACGGAACAAACCTTGTTCATCTTGCGGGACTGATCGGCAGGATTGCTATTTCCTATGTACCAAAGAAGAGCGGGCAATAAAAGGCAACAGTATTGCTCCGGTTGAGCATGCGTGCGAAAACATGAATTACCATTCCCAACTTTTGCAATGCATGATATATTTTAATAGACCAAAGTTACACGGAGTGTAGCGCAGCCTGGTAGCGCACTACGTTCGGGACGTAGGTGTCGGAGGTTCAAATCCTCTCACTCCGAAAAAAAGGAGCCTGTTGTATGCGGGCTCCTTTTTTTATTGGATTACAAAATAATTCATATGGCAGAGCGGCAGCATCAATAATGGAGGTTGAAAAACGGAGAGAGGTGGATACACGGCGCCCCTGTCATAACGTCCACAAGAGCAATTCTGAAAATCAAGTCTCATCGAAATGTATATGCTGCAGATTCCCGTATAACGCCTTCGGGGAAAGTGCTGAAAAGCCCTTCGGGCAAATTATACGGGAATTGCAGCAGGAAGCTTGAACAAATCGAACTATGATAAATCTACTACATATTTTATTAAAAGTAACTTTTTTTTCCATATACCGTTAAAAAACTGTATCCCTGCTAAAATTTGCCTTTTTCATTATTAATACGTCGGAACGAAGGAAAAAGTTACAGGGGAATAGCTCTATTTGCGTGGAAACTCAATAACGCGTTGATTTTTTGCGGGATATATCAGCAGGCTCATGCAAGCTGGTCGTCGGACGTATAGATTTTTATCTGGGATTTGAAATCGATTACCGACAGAAAATCGCGTATCTCCTCATTAACATTAATCAAAGCGAGCTCACCGCCCGCCCCCTTTATTGATTCCCAGCACTGGACAAGCACAGCGCCCGATCTGGATATGAGATACGAGTTGTCGGTGAAACCAATTGCGATATACACCTGCTTTTTTTTCAGGAAATCATATACCACATCAAGCAAATCGTCAATGGCTGATGATAAGGTAAGCACCTCTTCTATTTTGATTATCTGATATCTGCCTTTTGTATACGTAGTGTATTTCATATCCCTCCTCGGTGGATTTAACAAGCGCTGCGTGTTCTGTTAAATAATACACTCATTTCCGCAGACAAGTCAATACAATTGTTTTCCCTCCGGTAAAAGCTTTTGGATGCTACAATATAAAATCTGACGGCCTGTTGCTCCCCGGCTCGACACCATATTGAGCATAAAAGAAGACCTTGTGTGTTTTACGAGTCTGATCTGGATATACCGGAAAAATCATTTCGTCCACTATTTCTCATAATAATTATTGAGCATGGCCTGACTTGAATCGTATAATTATTATTGAATCAGGACTCTTATGCATGGCTGCATGCGTACACGCTGGCTGGAAAACCCGGAGGTGTTATACTCATGAGAAAAAACAGATGGTACGACCGCTACACAGATCTGGCAAAGCATCTTGGCGATCTGCAAACCTTGAACACCGGCCCCAGAAACAGGCTGGTGCAGGATATCATCGACACAATCCGCGAATCCGACCCGCAACTGCTGGAAACCTTTGTCCTCGATTTCCCCCTCGATATCCTGCGCAGACGGTGGTATGACAAAGACCCCTATTTGTGGTTGATTTTTAACGGGTTGAGGAATGCGGAACTGGTGTTGATCAAGAAGGTGGAGGTGGTTTTGAAGGAGAAGATGGAAAGCGGTAAAAAAGTCAAAGGGAAGAGTTGAATGAGTACAAGTTGAAGCACCAGGATAAGTTTTTTTGAATATACCTGCGGAAACAATAAATTTGTCCATCAGACGAAACGTTTCTCCTCGTTTTTTATTATGATGGAATGGGTGTACTTATAGATATTATTTACTGGCATATACTGGTAAAAATCCTGATGTGCTATTTTTATCTGTTTTTTCTTAATAATATATTATATTTATCAATATAAATATACCGGCAAAGCCCGATAGAGTTATTAAATAAAATTCAGGATTTGATTATATATGTTAGAGAAAGAATTTGAATATTACCTTAAGCATCAGGATGAGTTAGTAAAAAAATATCCTGGTAAGTATGTTGTGATTAAAGATCAACAGGTTCTTGGTGCTTATGATTCAGATTATGAAGCTCTTTCTGAAACATCAAAAAAACACAAAATTGGAACTTTCCTTGTTCATAAATGTGAGTCCGGTGAACAAAACTATACTGCCACATTCTATTCTCGCGTTGCTTTCACAATATGAATTCAAGTCTCCGTTGCTTCACAACGTCTAATGATGGCATTGCTCGAGTACTCGTTAATAAAGTTGCGATAGCATCTGCATTTAATCCAGATACTGAAAAATCAATCGGACAGAGAGAATATACGGCGATTTGGGATACGGGCGCTTCAATGACAGCAATATCCGGAAAAGTCGTTTCAGAATGTGATTTAAAACAAATAGATGTCGTACAGTGCAGCACGGCTGCTGGCGTTGTTGAAAAATGCCCGGTTTATCTCGTTTCACTTTTTCTTCCTAACAAAGTAGCATTCCCCCAATTGAGAGTATCACAAGCGAATCTTAAGGGTGCAGATGTTTTAATAGGAATGGATATTATCAACAGTGGAGATTTTTTTATAACTAATTTTAAAGGGAAAACGGTTTTCAGTTTTAGATACCCATCATCATGTGTGGTTGATTTTGTAAAACAGCCAAGATTTGGAATTGTACAGCCTCCTTTGCAATTTAACACCCAGGGTCGTAATGACCCTTGTTCATGTGGAAGCGGTAAAAAGTATAAATATTGCCACGGTAAAAATAGTGCTTAATTTTTAATGGTCCAATTGCTACATCCTCAACAACCGCACCGAGAAACCATAGCACTGCCACAACAAACAAATAAAAGCTTCAGTTATAACTGATAAACTTTTTAAATAGTGTTGTCCTGAATATATCAATCCATTTTAAACCAGCAAGGCATACCCGTGCAGTGGATTCGAATTTTAATACTGCGGTATACGCGATTTTAATGCCCTGATAAGTGATCGCGCAAAGGCAGGAATAAGCAATGCCCGAGACCGGAATTGAACCGGTACAGTACTAAGTACCGAGGGATTTTAAGTCCCTTGTGTCTACCTGTTCCACCACCCGGGCATATTGTTTTGTGTTAAAAAATGGCTTAAGGAACCTTTGTTATGCAAGGAAAATGTGCATTTGCATGTTTATGCTTTAAAAAAAAGAGTGTTTTCAATAATAAAGCAACAGCGATGGAAATAAGCAGATGGTGTTTTGCCGGTTGATTATGAACTTCAATCCCCGGAGACCCGGCAGAATTTCAGGTTTTTTTTTGTACCATCTTGTATTTTAATCCTCAATCCACCGATCAACAGCCGGTATCCGCTTTCCGTGTCCAGTTCCTTGATTGAACGCACCTTGCCCGAATCGTGCATAAACGCTATACTTTATATACAGATGTAGTACTCTGTTTGGAGAAAGTGATCGTACCAAGCCTATGAAACAATTACATATCCGGCCCGGCAAGCCTTTTCCGCTGGGCGCGACGTGGGATGGGGAGGGTGTAAATTTTTCCCTGTTCTCACAGCATGCGACCGGTGTCGACCTGCTTCTCTTCGAATCGGCAGGGGATAACGGGCCATGCAGTGTTGTGCGGTTAACGGAGCGAACCGCCTTTATCTGGCACTGCTATATTCCGGGAATCAGGCCTGCGCAACTGTATGCGTACCGGGTTTACGGCCCGTATGAGCCCAAGAACGGTCACCGTTTCAACCATAACAAGGTGCTTCTTGATCCGTATGCAAAGGCGATAGCGGGAAAATATACCTGGAACGACGCTTTGTTCGGCTATACTGTCGGAGCTGCCGGCGAGGACCTCTCCTTCAATGACAAGGATTCGTGCCCATATATACCCAAATGCGCCGTGATCGACCCGTATTTTGACTGGGAGGGCGACACGCTGCCGAAGCGCCCCTGGAATGAAACGATTATTTATGAAACGCACGTGAAAGGTTTTACCTTTTGTCATCCGCACATTGAGAAGAGCATACGCGGAACCTATAAAGCGCTTTCGTCTCAGGCTGCAATCAGTCATCTGAAAAGCCTGGGCATAACCGCTGTCGAGCTGTTACCCGTACACCATGATGTTATAGATCGGTGGCTCCGTGAACGGGACCTGACCAATTACTGGGGATATAATAATATCGGTTTTTTCTGCCCGGACTGCAGGTTTTCGTCGTCGGGCATACGCGGCGAACAGGTTGTTGAATTTAAACAGATGGTAAAAGAGCTGCATAAAAACGGCATAGAGGTCATACTCGACGTGGTCTATAATCATACCGGCGAGGGAAACCATCTCGGGCCAACGCTTTCGTTCAAAGGAATAGACAACGCTTCATATTACCAGCTGAATCCGGAGAATAACCGTCTCTATTTTGATTTTTCAGGGTGCGGCGCAAGTCTGCGTATCGCAAATCCCTATGTAACCCGGTTTATCATGGACAGCCTGCGTTACTGGGTGACGGAAATGCATGTGGACGGGTTCAGGTTCGACCTAGCCTCCACTCTTGCACGGGAAACATTCGAGGTAGATAAGCTTTCCACGTTTTTTGACATTATTCACCAGGACCCTGTACTGTCGCAGACCAAGCTTATAGCGGAACCGTGGGATCTGGGATCGGGCGGGTACCAGGTAGGCAATTTCCCGCTGCTCTGGTCCGAATGGAACGGAAAATACCGGGATACGGTGCGTCGTTTGTGGCGAGGCGACAGGGGACAGATACGCGACCTGGCGTTTCGCCTAAGCGGATCGAGTGATCTTTATCAGGATGACGGCAGGACGCCGTTTGCCAGCCTGAATTTTATTACCTGCCACGACGGGTTTACCTTGCATGACCTGGTAACGTATGAGATAAAACATAATGAGGCGAATAACGAGGAAAACCGCGACGGCACGGATGATAATCAGTCGTGGAATTGCGGGGTGGAAGGGGAGACTCACGACCCTGAGATTAATCAAGTGCGTTTGCGGCAGAAAATGAACTTTCTGGTTACGCTTTTTCTTTCACAGGGTGTTCCCATGCTTCTTGGGGGAGACGAAATATCAAGGACACAAAAAGGGAATAATAACGCCTACTGCCAGGACAATGAGATAAGCTGGTTTAACTGGAATATGGACAAAGAGAAGCAGACGATGCTTGATTTTACCAGGATGCTGATTCGTTTCCGGCTTGAGCACCCGATATTCCGTAAAAAAAAGTTTTTCGATGGACAAAAACACGGCAATTGTGCTGTAAAAGATATCACCTGGCTTGGACAGGATGGGCTCGAGATGTCGGAAAAAGAGTGGTTTAATGATTTATCGCAGTCAATTGGCATATTGCTCCATGGCGGTTCTATAAATGAGGTAGACAGGAACGGTGTTCCAATTGTCGATGATTCGTTTTTAATACTTCTAAATGCGGGGGACCGGAAAGTGACTTTCAAACTACCGGAATTGATGCAGAAAAGCAGGCTGCTTATCTATACATACAAACCGGTTTTGACCAGATCTGAGACCGCACAGAAAACAAGGAAGCAATTTGTGATGCACGAAAAGAGCATTGCGTTGTTTTCTCTATAAACTAACCCGGCAAAGCCGCAGCGTCCCCTTTTTTGGGGGAAACTTTTGAAAGATTTTGTTGCAGGCTTTAAACAGCACAACACAGAAACCGTTAAGAAATTATCAAAATACGCTAAAATACTATAGAAAACGCAGATTAAATAATGTATATT
>Ga0105099_10001243_pt1 | contig 16180 bp, 8 predicted proteins | sample PPLLak3cmMay2015_2_FD_79138 | JGI IMG/M metagenome (GOLD analysis project Ga0105099, IMG submission 79138) | Freshwater sediment microbial communities from Prairie Pothole Lake near Jamestown, North Dakota, USA - PPLs Lake P8 Core (1) Depth... | ecosystem: Environmental > Aquatic > Freshwater >... | reverse complement strand
TAGGGTAATTCTTTTTTAGTTGGAAAAGCGAAGGGGGTGTCCGAAAGGTTGGACGCCCCCTTTCTTTAGTATGCGTAAAACTGGATACAATGCTTTAGTGCGGTTAAACCCTTTTACTGAACAGCGGGGCTACCGAAAAACATAAAATAATAACCCCAAAATGTCCCACTAATTTTTCCTGCTCTTGTCACCCCATGATTATACTATGGGGTTTCTAATACGATGCTTAGGGTAAAATATCAATTAATAGGATAAAGATATTTTTCTAGTATTGATAATGAATAATATAAAAAAACTTTGACCATCAGTATTATACAAATTTTTTTGACCATAAGTAATGACTTATGAATTAATGTTAGGCAAATACTAATAACCTAAAATTTCCCTATGAAAAAACAATTTACCCTATTCATCTTCTTGGCACTACTGTCCATAAGTGCTTTGGGACAGCTGCGCACCAGCATAAAAATAGGAGTTTTTCCTATCGACTTCACGGATATTCCAGCAGATATGAGATCTCAGTGGCCAACAAAGTCGCAATGGAGTTCCATCCTTTTTGATGGCGTGATTAAGCAGTACTTCGATACGATTTCGTATAATAATTGCGTCATAACTGGCGATGTGTTTGACTATACAACCAGTAACTTGCAATTCTGGGATCCAACGACTGGAAAAGTAAAAACTGAAACTGAGGTTTTAGAAACCCTTGATATTAATGCTCCTGGGTATAATCCTGATAATTACGACTATGTTATTTTCTTAGTTGGCCATGATGCCCGACTGGGAGGGTCTCGTTCTTATATCTGGTCCTATAAAGTGAATGGTGTTCAGTATGCCAAACCGGGAGTTGTAGCATTTTTCGAAATTGGAAGGTATAATAGAAATCCAAGTTACAGGGTTGAAAATTCAACCATTGAAAGGAATTCCTATTTATTACCAATAACAACAACCACTCCTCCAACAACGGAGGAGGATTACGTAAAACAGCCACTAAGTAATTTTGATCAAACGTTTAGCCACGAGCTTATTCATAGTTTAGGCATTGGGGCCCATGCGAATTCCCGCACAAATAATGGGAAACCTGATTATGAACCCGAGGACACAGACCCTAGTAATGAAGGGAACTGGAATAATGAGTATGGAAACTTATACGATATAATGGGGGGCTCAGGGGGTTATGGCTCATCGCTTAACGGGTATTTCAGACATCATATAGGGTTTATGAACGATGATATGCTAAATATTATTGATACCTATACAACTCAAACGGTTACTGCATACCCGTTAAATAGCAAATCGGGTAAACGATTAATCGCAGTATATCACCCTGCTTACCCAACCCAATGGCCTGGAATATTTAAAAATGATGGCTACACGTTGGAGGTAAGAACTGCTGGGACATTCGATCCGATGCTTAGCCACGATCTATTAAAAGAGAACCTTGAAGGGTTGTTCGTAATGAAAAATTCTGGCTTGCAAAACCTCTTGTTGGATATGAGCCCATCACCAAATGTAATCTACGATTGGGGTTCTTTCTACGATATACGCGATGTTGTATTGAAACCCGGCATGATTTACGAGAATAGCGATGTAAAATTCAGCGATGTAATTAAAAATGCCGATGGCTCATTCACGGTAACTATTCAGGTTAAAAAACCAGAAGCACCAACAGCAAATTTTTCCGCAAGCGAAACAAGTATAAGTGCTGGACAGAGTATAACGTTTAGCGATTTGTCAACAAATAGGCCAACCTCATGGTCTTGGTCGTTTGCAGGCGGTACTCCGGCAACCAGTACAAAAAAAAATCCTGTTGTTACTTATACTACAGTTGGGACATATGATGTTTCTTTAACTACAACCAACGATGGCGGTAGTAATACAAAAACTATCGCCGGATATATTACTGTAAATGCTCCTATTACTCCTATTGCTGATTTTTCAGCAAGCGAAACAACCATTCCACTTGGACAGAGTATCACTTTTACCGATTTATCTTCAAATTATCCAACCTCCTGGTCATGGTCGTTTGTTGACGGTACACCCGAAACAAGTACAGAGCAAAATCCTGTTATTACTTACTACACAACAGGAACACATGCTGTTACATTAACAGCTGCAAATGCAGGCGGAAGCGATACAAAAACAACCGAAAATTATATAACAGTAATTGAACCAACCGACTACTGCTCCGAAGAAAGTGCATCATGTTTTTACGAATGGATTTCAAAAGTTGAAGTAGGTTCGTTTATTAATACATCCAATGCTACAAAATATTCTGATTTTACAAATCAAACTATTAATTTAAATGCGAATCAAGACGTAACCATTCGCTTAACACCAGATTTCAGTTCTGATAGCTATGATGAATATTTTAATGTATGGATTGATTATAATAAAAATAAAGCATTTGAACCCAGTGAATTAGTTTTTAGCAGTTCTGGAGCATCAACAGTAACAGGGACATTTACAGTAGCAAATGTGGCAGTAAATACGAGAATGAGAGTTGTAATGAACTATTCTGATGTTGCTAAAGCCTGTGGAACTTTTGATTATGGAGAGGTTGAGGATTATTCTGTAAATATTTCCATTCCTCCAGTTGCCAATTTCTCTGCAAGCGCAACATCCATCATCACTGGGCAAAGCGTAACATTTACCGATTTATCTACCAACACACCAACCACATGGGCATGGTCGTTTACGGGGGGTACTCCGGCAACCAGCACGGCGCAGAACCCTGCTGTCACCTACACAACAGCTGGTACCTATAGCGTTTCCCTAACTGCAACAAATAGTGCGGGTAGCGATATAAAGACTATTACCGGGTATATTACCGCTGCTGATCCGGTTATAGTACCTGTTGCCAATTTTTCAGCAAGTGCAACATCCATCACCACTGGGCAAAGCGTAACATTTACCGACCTATCTACCAATACACCCACCTCGTGGTCGTGGTCATTTACAGGGGGCACTCCGGCAACCAGCACGGCACAGAATCCTGCTGTCACCTACACAACAGCTGGTACCTATAGCGTTTCCCTAACCGCAACCAACAGCGCGGGTGGCGATACAAAGACTATTACCGGGTATATTACCGTTGCTGACCCTGTGGTAATACCCATTGCCAATTTTTCAGCAAGTGCAACATCCATCACCACTGGGCAAAGCGTAACATTTACCGATTTATCAACCAATAGCCCAACTTCTTGGTCTTGGTCATTTACAGGAGGTATACCAGCAACCAGTGCATTACAAAACCCTGTTGTTACTTACAGTACTGCTGGTACATATAATGTTTCTCTTACAGCAACTAATGTGGCTGGGAATAACACAAAAACGACCACGGGATATATTACAGTTTCTTCTACTAATGCTGTTCCTAATAATCATGAAGTGGAAGATAATATCGAAATTTCTCCAAATCCTTCTAATTCTGTTATTTACTTAAAGGGGATTAAAGGTAATTCAATTGTGAAAGTTTTTAGCTTATCGGGTCAAATTATGGATTGCAAATTCAATAGTAAGGAAAAAACTATTGATGTATCCTGCTTTACAAAAGGGTTGTACATTATACAGATTAATGTCGGAAATAAAATAGTTACTAAAAGATTTATGGTGGATTAATTCTCAATTTGCTAGCTCTGCGAAGTCAAGCTAACAATTTAAAATATTTGTTAAATAATAATTATTCAAATGAAAAAAATATCTTTTCTTTTCATATCATTTTTCTTCGTTTACGGAGGATTTGCACAGGGTATTAAGTTTGAACACTCTACCTGGAGCGAAGTTTTAACCAAAGCTAAAAAATTGAATAAGCCAATTTTTGTTGATGTTTATACAACATGGTGTGGTCCGTGTAAAATGCTCGCAAAATCAGTATTTACTGATTCCCTGGTTGGGAAATTTTATAATGAACATTTTGTTTGCTATAAAATAGATGCTGAAAAAAACGATGGTCCTAAATTTAAACTAAAGTATACGGTTTCTTGCTATCCAACCATACTGTTTATAAATGCTAACGAAGAGGTTGAGCATAGGTTTTCAAATTTTGTAGAAGCACCTGAGTTTATAAATCGTGCTAAAACTGCACTTGACCAAGAAAATAATTTAAAAGGATTATCAAAAAAATACACAGCGGGTAAGCGTGATGTTGAGTTTATAAAAAAATACCTTAATGTTTTAAATCAGGCTTATCTTAATCCGGTTGAAGTGGCAAATGAGTATTTTAAACAAGTGTCGCCCAAAGAATTATTGGTTAACAAAAATTATCAATTTCTTTATGATAATTTAAAATCCGTAAACAATCCAGTATTTAATTATCTCAAAGCCCATTTCCCCGAAATAGAAAATGAGTTTGGAAAATGGGAAGCTATTGATCTACTCAACAATATTTTCACATGCTCAATTGAAGAGGCTTTAAAAAATGGGGATGAGAACGCCTATAGTAAGATCTTTTCAATGCTGAATGCTACTAAATACGATAAGCAAGAAGAAACTATTTCAAAAATAAAAATGGAAACATTTTATTTCCGAAAAGATTGGAAAAACTATCTGAAATCCGGTGAACTTTATTTAAACACCTATTTAGCTGGTAGTTGGGTGGATAACTGGAAATTTTCTAAATCAATATTGGATGCTAATATCTTGAATATAGAGAATGCAAAAGAGATTGCATTAAAATTCGCTTTAAAAGCGGAACAACTCACATCAAACTATTCAACACTAATAAATCTTGCTGAAGTCTATTTTAAAATGGGTCATAAAATAAACAAGCAAAAAATTATTGCCGCAATTGAAAAATCAATTGAATACGAATTATCTCACAAAACGAATAGAGATTTATCAAAAGAAAAGAAATTTTTGGAAGAAGTAAAAAAGTGGTGATTTGGGATACTGAATCAATCATTTTTCCAAGAAGCATACCTATACTGCTGATTATCTATGCTATATGTAAAAAAAGATGACGTCCTCTATATTCCCTGTTAATATCTGTTAAATTTAAGTAGCCCTTGTCACCCAATTTTTACATTATGACGTTTATTAATACGAAACAACTTAAAGCAAGCAAAACAATAATTACTTAAATTTTTTAGAAAAATACCATTATGAGGGGCTTTATAATATTGATTTTGCATCTTATTCTCGCTATTCCATTGTTTGGACAAATAGAGCATCCGGCAAAATGGCAATTTAATCTTTCTAAGGACGATTATAAAGCAGGTGATACCATTGAACTAGTAATTAACGTAACCATAAAGGATGGATGGTACTTATATTCCTGCGATTTCGATCCTACCCTTGGTCCTACAGTTACATCATTTTCCTTTCAAGAACACAGTTCTTTTTCGCCGATAGGAAAACTTACACCAATAGGTGCACTGAAAAAGTATGATGAAACATGGAAGGGTGAGTTTACATATTTCGAGAATAATGCAGAATTCCGTCAAAAACTAAAAGTGAATAGTGTTCCCGTATCAATTCAAGGAAAATATAATTACCAAGTTTGTGATGCCGCTAGATGCATTCCTTTTGACGATACTTTCTCGATTCAACCTACCATCGCATCTAATTTTAGTGATGGTGCAGTTTTAGCGAATGGGAATAATAAAGAGAGTAAATCTCTTTTGGGGTTTTTCATTATCTCTTTCCTAGCAGGGCTAGCTGCTATTATCACTCCTTGTGTTTTCCCAATGATTCCTATGACTGTTAGCTTTTTCATGAATAGTAGTAAAAATAAAACAAAGGCTAAATTTCAAGCAGGGATTTTTGGTATTTCAATTATTGCCATCTATACCATAATAGGGACTGTAGTGGCTTTAACGCTAGGTGCAAATTTTGCCAACTTCTTAAGTACCCACTGGCTACCAAACATCTTCTTTTTTTTAATATTCATGCTATTTGCAGCTTCATTTTTTGGTATGTTCGAAATAGTTTTACCATCATGGATTGTAAATAAATCCGATAAACAGGCTGATAAGGGTGGCGTTAGCGGTGCTTTTTTTATGGCCTTTACTCTTGTGCTGGTTTCTTTTTCATGTACAGGTCCTATAGTTGGTGCTATTTTAGTGGCATCGGCTAGTGGTAAAGTGCTAGAGCCTATTATTGGAATGCTAGGTTTTTCATTTGCATTCTCATTGCCATTTACATTTTTTGCTTTATTCCCCTCATTGCTTCACAATTTACCAAAATCTGGAGGATGGTTAAATTCCGTTAAGGTGGTACTAGGATTTATTGAGATAGCCTTAGGATTAAAATTTTTAAGCGTTGCAGACCAAACATATCACTGGGGTTTTCTTGACCGTGAAGTATATCTTGCTTTATGGATTGTAATTTTCTCCTTACTGGGGTTCTACCTGTTGGGCAAGCTCCGATTTAGCAACGATAGTGATAGCAAGCACATTAGCGTTCCACGACTTTTAATGTCAATAATTACATTTTCATTCGTAGTGTACTTAATCCCCGGAATGTTTGGCGCACCATTAAAAGCCCTTTCTGGTTATACCCCTCCTCAAACAACTCTTGATTTTGACATTAATGCCATTGCCAGAGAAAACCAACCAAAGATTACTTCAATAGATAATAATTTTGGTGTTGATGATAGAAAACCTAAGTATTCCAATTTACTACATCTCCCCCATGGTATAAATGGATACTTCGACTATAAGGAAGGAATTGAAGTTGCTAAGAGATTGAAAAAACCTGTTTTTATCGATTTTACAGGGCATGGTTGTGTTAATTGCAGGGAGATGGAGGCCAACGTATGGTCAGATCCTCGTGTACTTCAAAAGTTAAAAGAAAAATATGTTGTAATCGCACTTTATGTCGATGATAAAACTAAACTTCCTGAAAACGAATGGTATATATCAGATTATGATGGAAAGAGAAAAGAAGCCTTAGGTAATCAGAATGCCGATTTCCAAATAAAAAAATATAATGTTAACGCTCAACCCTATTACGTGCTTTTAGATAATAATGAAAATTTACTTACAGAGCCTAGAGCATATAACCTGAATGTTTCATCTTTTATAGAGTTTCTGGATGAAGGGCTAGTAAAGTATAAAGAATGTATATAGTTTTTCAAACCGTTTCTACATTTTTTCATAGAGGTTGTTAGGTTAAGAAAGTCTCCTTAACGGGGGGGACTTTCTTTTTATTATATTCTAGGAGTAGTAAATATTTAATCTTTGTTGGATTCAATTCCCCGTTTTTTTTAAGGAGTACATTTAGAGCTTGTGAAGGTGAAAAATTTCGTTTTCCAGTTTAGTGGAGCTAAATTTTTTAAATAAAAACATTACAAATGGTGTAATTATTCACTCTATACATTATATCAAGTTTAATAAATGTTAAGTAGTTACCATTTTAGTATTGAGTGGCTTAAATAGGTTATGTGTGTTGTTTTTTCATTCGATAACTTTTAATTGATCCTTTAATACTAATTAGGATGTTTAGCAAAAATAAAGCATTATTCCAGTGAGTTTATTAGCTGATAATGAAATAATTGATAAATTCAATAGTGGTGAAGAAAAAGCGTTTAGATGGCTTTATGATGAGCATTTCGTTCTTTTACGTTATTATGGACTCAAATACCTTGACAATGTAGAAGAAGTGGATGATATTGTTCAAGAGGTTTTTATTAATATTTGGGGTAAAAGGGGAATCTTTCATTCCATGGCTGCTTTTAAGTCTTACATGTTTCTTTCCGTCAGAAATCAGTGCCTTAATAGAATTAGACATCAAAAAGTAATTAGTAAGAACCAACTATCTTTAATTGAAGAAGAATCAGAGGAATCAATTCTTGAAAAATTAGTAAAGCTAGATGTTTTTGATCAACTAATGGAAGCCTTTAAAAAATTACCCCCTAGTGCGAAACAAGTATATTGGCTAAGTATCAATGGGCTATCTCACAATGAAATATCCGAAAAGCTCAACATATCCGTTAATACAATTAAAACCCATAAAAACAGAGCCAATGCTTTTCTTAAATCGGAATTAAAAGATCTATTTTCGTTAATCCTCGGAATTATCTAATAACCCAAGTTGCTAGGTTCTAGTTATTATGTCGTTGATTTAAGAATTTTACTATTGACGTTTCCATCTGGAAAGTCTATCAAGTCGATTAACCTAGCAGGGTTCGAAGATACAGTTACCTTTTGAATAACCTTATGTTGACGGCGTTGAAAAGCCAAATAATAATTTTTTCTTTAATTGTAGTACTAAGCTATGTTGAAGGTGTTATTATACATTAAGAGACAAAAATAATTTTATGCTTTCAGAAACCCGGAAGAGCGCCAAGCGTATTGCAAGTTTGCTGGTTCAATACATAAAGGACGCAATCTCTTTGGATGAAAAGGATGAACTGATGAGATGGAGGGATGCCTCTTCATCCAATCAAAAACTTTTTGACGAATGTACAGCCCCTAACTTTTTTGAGGAAGCATTGCTAGAAAGCGAAGCTGAACCAGAATACCGTGAGATGATATGGGAAAATGTCCGTCAGAAAACAGTTGTTAGGAGCAAAAAGAGGCGGTTGTATATATCCCTGAGCGCAGCTGCAAGCATTGCTTTAATCGTTGGTACTACGGCAACCCTACTCCTCCAAACACAAAAGAGGTTATGGCAACAGAATCAGGTTGTAGATATGGCACCCGGAAAACCACGAGCCATCCTTAAACTGGGGGATGGGAAGAGGATTTATATTGAAACCGATTCAACCTTCACGCATCAAAGCACCACAGGTGCCCAGATAACGAACACCGGAAACTCGCTAAGCTACCAAGCAGCGGAGGTCAAAGAGACGCTGTACGATACGCTGGAAATCCCTAGGGGCGCTGAGTATAAAATTGTTCTATCCGATGGAACCGCCGTGTACTTAAACTCAGAGTCAAAATTGTACTACCCAGAAGTCTTCAAAGGGAATCAACGGAAAGTAAAATTAGCTGGAGAAGCTTTTTTTGAAGTTGCAAAAAATAAAACATTGCCCTTTATAGTTGAGGTTGACGGGAAAGAAATTCAAGTATTAGGCACCTCATTCAATGTCAGAAACTATCCGGAAGATAAAGGGATGGCCACCACTCTGGTTGAGGGGAAAGTCAAGGTACAAAGCCAAGCAGGAGCAATTTTTCTATCCCCCGGGCAGCAAGCCGTTTTCAATCCTTCCACCGAGAGCATGGAGGTTCGTGAAGTGGATACAAAGTACTATACTGCATGGCACGACGGACGCCTAATATACGATAATGAGCCTTTAGAAAATATATTTATCGACCTATCGCGATGGTACGACTTTGACATCAGCTACCTAAATCCTGATGCAAAACAAATTCGATTCTCGTGTAACCTTGAGCGTTACGAGAACCTGAACGCTTTTGTAACCCTACTTGAAAAAACGAACAAAGTAAAAGTAAATCTAGCCATGAAGAGTTTAACCATAGAAACCCCCTAATCAATAAAAAAAGCCGGTAGTACCAGTACCGGCTCAATAATCAAAACCGTCTCTTCCTAAATTCAGAAGAGAACAGTATTAACTTAAAAAAACAAATTTATGAAAAAAAAGATTAAGATCTTTTCGAACAAGCATGGGAATTTTTTAAAAGCAATCCTGATTATGAAAATGATTCTATTCCTTACATTAGCAATGACATTTCAGCTTTCGGCTAATGTCTATTCACAAAATGTACGATTAGATATTACCTTAAACAATGCTTCTTTAAAAGATGTGTTTATGGTGATTAAAGATCAAAGTGAATTCAGCTTTATCTACAGCGATGAGGATATTGAAAATTGTAGAAACCTGTCTTTAAATTTAAAGAATGCTTCAATTGAAGAAATATTGACATCGGCTTTAAAGGGCAAAAAGATTGAATATGAAATATTTAATAAGGTAATTGTTTTGAGACCAGAGCAGAAAAGACAAATTTTTAAACAAAATTCAGCTCTAGCTGCTCCCCTACAAGAAATATTTGTTACTGGGAATGTTTTAGATGAGAGCGGGAAACCTATACCTGGTGTAAATATTTTAGTGAAAGGGACTCAAAAAGGGGTCTCTACAGATGCTGATGGGAATTTTAAAATAAATATCCCTAATGAAGAAACGGTGCTAATTTTTTCATTTGTTGGTTACCAATCTCAGGAAGTGGCTGTTGGGAAACAAACTACAATTACTATTTCACTATCTCCCAATCAACAAAAGATAGATGATTTAGTGGTTGTTGGTTATGGCTCTAGCAAAAAGAAAGACCTCACAGGCTCAGTATCCAGTATAAAACTAGATAAAATTGAATTGTCATCGGATATAACGATAGACAATGCTCTTCAGGGACAGGTAGCTGGAGTAAATATTATGAAAACGGATGGAGCTCCTGGAGGTACAACAAAAGTTCAAATTAGAGGGGCAGCTTCCCTTATGGGCTCAAATGAGCCGCTCTACGTTATTGATGGTATTCCAATGGCTCAAGTGAGCACCCAATACATGAGCGGTTCTATAACAAACCCGCTAACGAATCAACTTCAAATTTCTGGTTCGTTTACAAGAGGATTAAACGGTCTGTCAAGCATCAATTTAGATGATGTAGCCCAAATTGATATTCTTAAGGACGCATCGTCTACAGCAATATATGGTTCTCGAGGTGCAAATGGAGTTGTACTGATAACCACAAAGAAAGGTAATTATAGCGAAAAGGCTCATTTCGATGTATCTTTTAAAAGAGGCTATAAACAGGCATTCAAACCAGATGTTTTAGATGCTAAAGAATTTGAAATTTTCATGAAAAGGGCAATAGCAGACGAGCAAAATCCCAGCTGGCTCACAGAACAAGATGTTTGGGGCGATAATTTTTTTAAAAACAATAATACCTATTGGATTGATGAGGTTACCAGAATAGGACAGACTACTGATGTAAATGTTTCGGTGAGAGGTGGCTCAAAGTCCAATCGATACTATGCATCAATAGGGTTGAATGATGAAATTGGAACGGTAATCAACTCTGGATTTAAGCAGTATACAGGTAGTTTAAACGTAGATGCTGATATTACCTCTTATTTAAGAATTGGTTTTAACACCAACCTAAGCTATAGTAAAACCATTATGGATGCTGATCTTTTTAACCAAGCACTTTTTGGACGGCCTGATCTTCCTATTTACGATGACAATGGGAAATACTATGACTTTAATAAAAATAGTGACAATAACAAAAATTACTACAATAACCCTGCAGCTTATTCCGAAATTACTAATAATAATAGTAGGTATGGAACGCGCAATTCTGGATGGCTGGAAGTATTGTTTACTAAAAATCTGAAGTTTAAAACTATGGGAAGTTTAAATTATCAAACCTCCAAATCAAATTATTTCAGGCCAAGTTTTATTTATGTTAATTATAATAACTATAATGAAAAAACAGCAGGTGTACAGGAATCAATGAGCTGGTTAGTTGAAAACACGCTAAACTATAATAGAGTATTCAACGAAAAACATAATGTTTCTTTGGTGTTGGGTCAATCTGCTGACAATAATAAAAGTAACTATCTGTCAATCAATGCGCGAACTTTCCCTGATGACGATCTATCAACTTCATTTGGACAATCAGCATCAACACCAAGAACTATTAGTGAAGGGATTGATGAATATGGTCTTTTTTCATACTTTGGAAGGCTTGCTTACATCTATAACGATAAGTATTATCTAACAACAACCTTAAGAAGGGATGGATCGAGTCGGTTTTCTGATGCATATAAGTATGGATTATTCCCATCGGTTGCTGTGTCATGGAGAATAAGCGGGGAGAAGTTTATGAGCCCGTTAAAAGTAGTAAACGATTTAAAGTTACGCCTATCATACGGGATTACCGGGAATAATGATATTGGTAACTATAGGTGGCAACCACTATCGCAAGGGGCAAATTATGGCAACATTTCAGCTGTAGTGCCCAGACAGCTTGGGAACGATAGGGTTAAATGGGAAACTACAAAGTCATCCAATATTGGGCTAAACTACTCCCTGTTTAACAACAGATTATATGGCACTTTTGAGTACTACTATAAAAAGACGGATGGGGCGCTTATCGAAAAGCCACTTCCTACCTCATCGGGCTACTCAACAATTATAGCTAACGCTGCCAGGGTTGACAACGAAGGGTATGAGCTGGAAATAGGAGTGACAATCCTCGAAAAGAAAGATTGGAAAGTAATTGGAAATTTCAACTTCTCTAAAAACAAAAGTGTAATAAAAGATATTGCAGGTGAAATGTTTTCTTCGGAGAATAGGAGAAACCTCATTTCAGCACAAGCTATCAGTGTAATTAAAGAAGGTGAATCAATCGGTACTTTCTGGGGATATCACGTAGAAGGAATAATTAGAACCCAGGAGCAGCTGGATCAGATAAAAGCCGATTTGAAGGCTAAAGGAACAGAAGGTTACGGGAGAAATAATTTTTTAGGAGTTGGCGACTTTATATTTTCGGATTTAAATAACGATGGGCTATTAGATCTTGACGATAGAATGGTTATTGGCCATGCACTACCCGATTTTTACGGAGGTTTTAATTTAGCAGTTCAATGGAAAAACCTGACTTTATCTACCTTTTTTAATTACTCGGTAGGTAATGATATATTCTGGCAAGGGCAGCAGCAAAATTTAACGGTTAACGACTTCAAGAATAGAACTACCGATGTATATAAGGCATGGTCACCAGCTAATCCTAATTCTGATTTTGCACGTATCGTCTTCCATGATCAACAGGCCAACTATGAAACCAATTCCGATTTCTTTGTGTATGATGGCTCCTATCTTAGGTTAAAGAATATTATTCTTGAGTATAAGCTTCCTTCAAAGATTATGAGTAAGTATGGTGTAAATAGCTGTAGAGTATTTGTATCTGCAACCAACATTTGGACTCTTACAAAATATCCTGGATTAGACCCTGAGGTAAATTCGAACTATGGTACTGGTTTAATGGGAAACATGGGTTTAGGATTAGATAACAATACCTACCCGCAAGCTTCGGTATTTTCATTTGGTATTACACTAGGAATCTAATTAAAAAAGTTAAAGATTATGAGAAAGTATATTTTAATTGCTATAGTATGTTTTACATGCTTTGCCTGCGAAAAAGAAGTATTAGACAAGAAACCTTACTATGTTACTGATTTAGAAAATTTGATTATAGACCCAGCAAGTGCCGAAAAAGCAATTGTAGGTGCTTATAGGGGAATGAACTCTGTTGGTTTCTTGGATTTAGAACAATTCAACGCTCAGCTGAGCGGTACTGTGCTAAACAAACATAGTGGCAACATTGAAGAACCCATCACCAACGCGCTAAAATTTCGTCCCAATGATTGGGGTGTAGAAAACGTTTGGACTGCTTGTTTTGCATTGGTTAACAATAGTAATTGGGTTTTAGGAGAGGTACCTAAAATAGGTGATGATAAGTTCACGGACAAAGCGCGAAAGAAACAACTCCTTGCTGAAGCGAGGTTTTTAAGAGCATTGGGTAATTCTCTCTGCTTAACATCTTTTGGCTATTGGTTTGATCTTACTTCTGAGTATGGTATTCCACTCCGCAACAAGCTTACTACCAGGTACAGCGGTTTGGATATTGCTCGCTCAACTGTAAAGGCATGTTACGATTCAATATTCAACGACCTTGATTATGCCATAGCAAACCTCCGAACCTACGCTCAGCTTAAAGCGGCAACTAATTACAAAAAAGACCCAAAGGTATGGGCGTGCATAAATACGGCTAAAGCATTAAAGGCCAGAATGCTTATGAATAGAGGATTGGATACTGATCTTGATGAAATTATATCACTTACCTCGGATGTAATTAGCGATAAAGTGAATTATGTAATGCAACCAGATCCCACGACTGTTATTAATGGTTTAGCATCAGCAGAGAGCATACTATTTAATTACGCTCTAAGGCAGGGTACGTTTAAAAGAAGTGCATATAAAATCGATGATATGGGTAACTATTGGTGGTACGTTGGGACTCTTCTAGATGTGTTTATAAAAGATCCTAAGTTTGCAGGGCAAACTGATTTAAGGGTCACTACCGATAAATGGGGCCAAGATTTAGGTTACTACAATGTGCCTGTTGGTAAGGAAAGAATAATTATAAAATATGCAAATGACAATTTGTATATGGATCAAGATCAGCTATATTTTATACGATTATCCGAGATTTACCTTCTAAAGGCTGAAGCCCATGCGAAAAAGGATGAGCTAGACCTAGCAAAAGAGTCGCTTAGCGCCATCTGGAAACAAGCAGGAGGAATTGAACCTGTACCTTTAGATATTTCTACTAAAGAGAAAGTGTTGAAGTTGATTTTAAGAGAGAACTATGTAGAATTAGCCATAGAATTTGGGCAGGAATGGTATTTTCTTGTTCGTAACGGAATGGTAAGAGATTACCGCCCAGCGTCAAGAATTACAGGAAGAGAGTTCTATGTTCTTCCAATACCGTATAACGAAATGATTAACAACGATCTCATTAAACAAAACCCTGGTTATGAAACCAATTAAAAGAAATTAGCTATGAAAACAATAAAAAGCATTATAGCAATAGTAGCATTAGCAATAATCTTCTATTCATGTGAAAAGGATGACTCTTTAAAACCAAAGTCAATAGGTTTTGATGAAATAGTTGCACAAACTACAGATACATTTTATGTTCGTATTCCTATTGGTTATACTATATTTTCAAAAGCTTTAAAGATTAATACAATTTGTAGCACCGACTATGATAGTATTGTTCTAAACAATATCAGGAGAATAGACGGAGCTCCGCTTGCCGATTCCTATGATGCTACCATTACAGACATAAAGGAGTCTGGCGTTAAGATAGATCGTGCTACAGGGGTGTTCATTCTTACAGATAGTTTAGATCTAAAGGAAGGTATGCATTCAATAGATATAGCAATCTATAAAAATGGTAATACAAGAGTCTTCGAGGGAGCATATTTACTTTCAGTAGAAGGGATGCCAGAGATTATTGATAAACCTTATGAAGAAGAAGATACGATTGTGGTAAAATCTGGAGAAGCATTTACAAGTAATCCTATTGTCTATAATATCAACGGGAATGACGCTCTTGCTTTTGGGGCGATGATTACTAATGCCAACTATTCTGTTTGGTATTCAATTTATACCACAAAAGCAGAATGGGAGAAGAGCGAGGATAAAAAAAATGGTTTATATGGCGTGGAGATTGATAAACAGGGACGTATTATTATTTATCCAGAGAATAACATACCTGAAGGAAATTACACCTTGATTTATTCTGGAACAAAAGAAAATACATGGAAATTTAACAGTTCGGGTAGTTATGGGTCAAAAGGATGGAGTTGCGTGGAATTATACTATGAACTAGAAATAACCAATTAATAATGATCGTTTAAGGAAAGCTGCCTCATAACCAAGAGGCAGTTTTCTTTTTTGTTTGTGATCAAATAATCAATTTTAAAATTATCTGAATCTAAAGTAAATGACAAAAACAACACAAAAAATAGTATATCTAGCAGCTATCAGTATATTGTTATTATTATACAGCTGCACGAATAGATCCCAAAAACCAGAGGGTTACACAATAACTGGTTACATATCAGGTCTGGAAGGGAAAGAACCCCGTATCTATTTAGATCGATCCACGTTTTTTAAGGATGATGGTGAAAAATCCGCTTTAATAAAAAACGGAAAATTTGAGATTAAAGGCGTTTCACATGCTCCCGAATTGCGCTACTTATCTATTCCCGGTTGCCAAGGATACCTCCCCATATTTCTGGATAATGCTGAGTATACCATTAAAGGTGATAGTGCTAATTTTATGCTTACCGAGGTAAAGGGGGGTGCTGTTCAGGATGAGTATTTACCGTATGACCTATTTTTAAAGAAGTATGAACCACTTTTACAAAAGCTAAGGGGTGACTATAAACTAACAACCAATAAGGATTCCCTTGCAGAAATAGGTAGAAAGTACAAAATGATTTCAGAAGAAGCAGGTGCAATCGAATCAAAAGTCTTTAGAAATAATCCTAAATCATACCTAGCCACCTATTTGGCGTATGAGGAGTTTAAAAATGCAGAAATTGAAGAGCTCGATTCGGTGATAAAATTCTTTGACCCATCGGTTATGAATTCGCCCTATTTAAATACATTGAAAGAGCGAATAGAAACGTTAAAAGGAATTGCAGT
>Ga0105099_10001240_pt1 | contig 16215 bp, 17 predicted proteins | sample PPLLak3cmMay2015_2_FD_79138 | JGI IMG/M metagenome (GOLD analysis project Ga0105099, IMG submission 79138) | Freshwater sediment microbial communities from Prairie Pothole Lake near Jamestown, North Dakota, USA - PPLs Lake P8 Core (1) Depth... | ecosystem: Environmental > Aquatic > Freshwater >... | reverse complement strand
CGAATCATCATCTTGAAAACCGTGAGGATCTTTTTCAGCAATGGATGGATGCGGCTCTGGATGAGTTAGATACGCAAAAAGTGTTGGAAGTTAAAAACACTTCACTTTTAAGCGATTCAAATCAGCAAAGGTCAACAAAGAAACGCCCCGATCGATCACTGTGGGAGCTGTCACCATTTCTTGATCTTCATGGCTATACCAGAGATCAGGCCCTGCAGGAAATCATGCATTTTCTGGCAAGCCAGATTCGTGAGGGGAACCGCTGGGGGAAGGTCGTTGTGGGCAAAGGGCATCATTCCGACAGCGGCCGGGCGGTACTGCGGGATGCAGCTGAAGCCTTACTGATTGATCTAAAAAGGAATGGCCATATTGTTGAATGGTTTTGGGATCAGAAGGAAAAGATCAAGAGTGGTGCCATTTTGGTACACATTCGTCTGTAATGTAGTGAAAAATCAGGAGTATCAAATGGGGCATTTTACAGGTAAAACGGTTATTGTGACCGGGGCAAGTTCGGGCATTGGTTTGGCATGTTGTCGCTTGTTTCATCATGAGGGGGCGAATCTGGTTTTGGTGGCCAGACGGTCTGAATTACTAAAACAGATTTGTCGGGAATTGGGTGAAAATAACCGTTTACTCACCATTTCAGGTGACGTGACCCAAGTCAACATCCGTCAACAGGCTGTTTCAGAGGCACTGGTGCGTTTCGGGTGTATCAATATTTTGGTGAATTGTGCCGGAATCCTTGAAGGTGGCAGTCTTGAAAAAACCAGCCTGGAGGATTGGCAGCGCATGTTTGACATCAATGTTACGGCTGTTTTTCATCTGATGCAGCTCTGTCTGCCGGAATTAAAGAAGACCCGGGGTAATGTCGTCAACGTCTCTTCCATCACCGGGCTGAGGGCCTTTCCCGGCATTCTGGCCTATTGCGCCAGCAAGGCGGCTGTGGATCAACTGACCCGCTGTGCAGCTCTGGAATTGGCCCCAGATGGGGTACGGGTCAACGGAATCAATCCGGGTGTCATCGAAACCCACTTACACAAAGCGGGTGGAATGGAAGCGGAAGCATACCAGGCCTTTCTGGAGCATTCGAAGGCCACCCATCCCCTGGGACGGGTGGGTCAGGCCGAAGAAGTCGCTGAATTGATTGCCTTTCTGGCCTCAGAGAAGGCCGCCTGGATAACCGGGGTCAGCTATGCCATCGATGGGGGAAGGGGACAGACCTGCCTGCGTTGAAAGGAATCGCGCCTGGCAGGACTCGAACCTGCGGCCTTTGGCTTCGGAGGCCAACGCTCTATCCTCTGAGCTACAGGCGCAATGGCTCATGATATCACAAGTTCCACCCGAATCCAAGCTTAGCAGGGACACACACCCCAATGAATTCCTGAGGGATCGTTTCTTTGGCCCCCATTTCCTTTTAGGAAAGGGGGGAAATGGGGGGAAAGGCAAGTGATTGTGGACACACAAAGCTGAATAAAATCAGATGCGTTTGCCCTGGGACACACGCATTCCTTATTCTTGATCTTTTTCACAAAAAGGCTGTACAATTCTGGCATGAAAGAATCTTTAATGGAGATGCTCAATGAAACCGTCGTTGTTGATACCGACAGCGAATGGATCTACATCGGTATCCTGAAAAATATCGGTTCTGATGCACTTCAGCTGACGGATGCGGATGCCCACAGTGGCAGTGACTCCTCATCGACGAAAGAAATGTATATCTATGAGACAAAACGGAACGGCTTGCAAATCAATCGGCATGAGGTGTTTATCAAGCTCAGTCGTGTCGTTTCTATTTCCCCGCTGGCAGCGGTTCGCCAGTTTCTCTGAGTAGACAACGCCCGACTTCGGGGAGTTCGGTCCATCTCGTTGTCGCCCGCGGCGATAATTTGTTCCTGCGCATTTGCCAGCTTGCCGTGCGTAGGAAAGAGGCTGGTCTGAGGGTGTCCCGGCCCATCAGCTGATTGATCTTGTCCACAGCCCCCATTAGGGTCATCTGCCGCCGCGGAGAGGGGATGAATAAACTGGGTGCGATCTCATTGTGCCCACAAAGATCCCACAAAATGACGCCGGCCTTGATGTAGCGATGGCCTGGGCGATACATGCTTTGCAAAAGCTTTCTACCTGCTGCGATAAACTCAGGCGTGTACGTCGTTGCCTGCAAAAAAAAATGCTCCCCAGTGGGGTGGTGCTGCGGAAGTCCAGGCCGATGGCGGTTGGTGTTCAAAAAGACACTCATTTTGTGGGCCGCCAATCGGCAGTTGCGCAGACGGGCGGAAGCACTGCTGATATATTGGCGTATGATGTTTTCAAGTTCCCCTGGATTTTCGATGGGGCTCGAAAAGGATCGGGAATAGGCTATTTGCTGTCGCCTTGGGGGCGTCGGCTTCAGTGTGCTGCAGGCAACACCATGGAGCTCCCACCACAGTCTGCGTCCGGTGACACCGCCCAAGTGTTTTTCCATCCATATCTCGCCGAAATCGAGCAGCTGTTGAACCCGTTCTATGTCAAGGTTCTTGAGTTTTTTGCGGTATCGATGTCCGATTCCCCAAAGCTCAGAGATGGGCAGATCAGACAACGCAGCCTGTACACCGGATTTGGAGTTCAGCCAGAATACCCCTTGCGCCTGAGGAATACTTTTGGCCAGGTGGGAGGCAACCTTGGCCAATGTTTTGGTTGGACCGATGCCGACCGTAACCGCAATGCCGGTCATTCGCTTGATTTGTTTCTGCAGCGCAACGGCCCAGTGCCCAAACGGCATTGCGTCAGCCTTTACTTGGAGGAACGCTTCATCAATGGAGTATACTTCAATTTGGGGGCTGAAGCATCCCAGGCACTCCATCACGCGCCGCGATATGTCGGCGTAGAGCTCATAGTTGGAGGAAAGAACCGTGATGTGATGCTTTGCAATGGATTCCTTTATTTTGAAAACAGGGACGCCAAGGGGGATGCCCAGGCCTTTGGCCACAAGGCAACGGGAAACAACACAGCCGTCGTTGTTGGACAGGATGATCAGCGGGTGGTCGCGCAGTTGCGGAGCGAGCAGCTTTTCACAGGAAGCATAAAAACTGGAACAGTCCACCAGTGCGAAATAGTTTCTCCATTCTTCACCGTCTGGGGCTACGGGCGGTGTAGGACCCATGTGACCACGCCCCATACTCTGAGAGATTCCCCGCAAGCATGAAGATCACTGCCGGGGCAAAGTGCCCACTGCCCGTCATGTTCAACCAGCAGCAATCGGTCCGGAGAGGGATCGCATGCCCGATCGATGACGAGCAGGTCACCATGGACAATACCCAGTTTGGCTCCATCGTGGCCGATGAAACGGAAAAAGAAAGTGGCGGCGGAATGCTTGATCAGCAAACGATTGAGGTCGAGGGAGGACTCCTGATACTCCATGGCCGGTGAGGGGAAGCCTGTGGCCTGCGGATGCATGTCTGTGTGTGGCTTATTAAATGTTGTGTTCGTCATTTGTTCGCCAATATAATAGGCTAAATTCATCAAAATGTCAACAAATGAGGTGGTTCATGCAGGGCAAACGCAGTTTTAGCCCCACCCCAAAAAATGAGAGATCGCAGTAAAGCGAAATTTTGAAACAGGCTCGGACTCAAATGAAAAAATGTCAGCATGGGGCGTTGCGCACCGTAGCAGGTTGGTGTAAAATATGTAGACATATAAGGTAATGGAAAAGATAAAAACGCTTGTAAAAAGTGCGCTTTTCATTCTGGAGAAAATACTCTTTGAATTGAAATGCCCGCTGTGCCAAAAAGAGATGCGGTCCTGTTATGACGATCCACTGTGTCAAGAGTGTATTCGCTGTCTTATGTCCATCCAGACGGATCCAGGCTGCCGCCTCTGTGGAAATCTGATCAGCCATGAGCAGATTTTGTGCGGAAGCTGCTCATTTTCTCCTCCGCCGGTGCAGGGATTTTGGGCGTATGGCTGTTATGACGAGGATTTGAAAGAATTAATAAAAGCGTATAAGTATGGTGAAATTACCCGATTGGCAACAATATTAGTCGCATTGCTGAGTGATGGCTATCGACGGATGCCCAAACCGGCAAAATTTGATGCCGTGGTGATTGTACCTAAGTTCAGAGCCCGCTGGCAAAAGGTTTATCCGATGAAGAAGGTGGCCAGAAAATTTTGTAAAATTCACCAAATACGTTTTATACCTGATACTGTCATAAAAAAACGAAACACCCCGGCTCAGGCGACTTTGACGGGAAAAGCCAGGATTAAAAACTTAAAGGGGGCTTTCGCTGTTCGACCAGGGATCAATATTAAAGGGCTTGACCTGCTTCTGTTGGATGATGTCAGTACCACCGGCTCGACGGTCCGATATGTAGCCAATGTTCTGAGTCAGGCTGGAGCGCAGGTGTGGGTATTGGTTATTGCCAAAGCCAGGTGATTGATATTGCGATGTCTATTGAAATGATCCGATTAAAAAGCTAGAATAGGCACATGACGAAGGCCAACATCATCACCATTATCCGCATCATCATGGTGCCGATTTTTCTGGTTATTTTACTGACGGAAATGGAAAATAAGGAAATCATTGCCTTCATTATCTTTGTCAGTGCATCCATCACCGACGCCCTGGATGGTTATGTGGCACGTAAATACAATCAGGTCACCCAGCTGGGTAAATTTCTGGACCCTTTGGCCGACAAACTACTCGTTACTTCTGCTCTGATAGCACTCATCTATCTCCAATTTGTTGAAACCTGGGTGGCGTCCATAATTATTTTTCGCGAATTGCTGATTTCCGGATTCCGATATTACTATCTGGTTAACGAAGAATCATTTTCAGCGTCACGGTCGGCCAAGCGCAAAACGGGCCTTCAGATCAGTGCTTTGGCCTTGTTGATTATTCATCCCAAACTCCCTTATACGGATCACTTCTTCTGGGCTGGAACCATTCTGTTGTACCTTTCCGCATTGCTGACGGTACACAGCGGTATAGAATATCTGATCAAATTCAGCAGACAGGCCCGCAATCCCAAGGTTTGAATCGCTATGGTGCCCACACTGTTTTCCAAACCGGCCATGCAGGATGTTGTTCTATACCAAAAACGACAGGATCAGGGTTTTGGTTTGATTAGCGGTGTGCGTACAGGGCAGTTATATTTAATCGACCGCCTCCATTACTTCGATCGGGAATACGCTGTAGTCAAGAGTGTCTACCACCAGATGCAGATTCATCCTTATCGCGAGTATATCGGTATTTTTTCGGCGGGTACTGACACTTTGCCCTTTTTGCAGCATAGTGGATTGTTTCTGATGATACAGGAAACCATATTGAAATTGTTCACTTGTCTTTGGGTGAATGGGGGTAAAGAGCTTACCATTAAATCACTGGAGTCGGACGATGACAAAGAGTGAGTCCATTTTTTCATCGAATGAACAAAGATTTCTTTTGCGATTTGTGCGGGATGTCATCAATACCAGACTGAGACATGAAGAAATGCCTATGCCAACGGATGCCGAAGACACACCAGTTTTCCAGGAAAAGCGCGGTGTCTTCGTTACTTTGAAGAAAAACGGCCAGCTGCGTGGATGCATCGGTTATCCGCTGCCCCACAAGAAGCTGATTGAAGCGGTGTATGACAATGCCTTGGCTGCCGCATTTCAGGATCCTCGTTTTCCACCTCTGCAAAGTGAAGAACTGGATGAGATTCATATAGAAATATCCGTTCTCTCAGTACCTCAAAAGATCGTTTCTCCTGAAGAAGTGATGGTGGGACGGGATGGTATCATCATATCCACTTCAACCAACAAAGGCCTTTTATTGCCTCAAGTCCCCTTGGAGCAGGGCTGGAACAGGCAACAGTATTTGGATTATGGATGCCTCAAGGCTGGCTTACCCAGAGATTACTGGCGATCTCATCCAGTCCGCATTGAAACATTTCAGGCTCAGGTTTTCAGCGAGGATGAAGTGGATAGCCGTGGTGAATGAATTTTCTCTGAACATCAGAAGCCAGAAAAAGATCGAATTAATTCCCATTACCACGCAGATTCTTGATCTGATCAACAGCAAAACAATCAAAAATGGGTGGTTGCATCTTTTTGTGCCTCATACCACTGCTGCCATTACAATTAATGAACAGGCTGACCCGGATGTTGCCACTGATTTGGAAAGTTTTTTAGCCCGCATCAGTCCAGATTTATCTCATTATCGTCACTTCGAAGGAAATTCACCCGCCCATGCCCTTTCTTCCCTTGTTGGCGTATCGTTGATGATGACTGTGCGGGAAGGGCAATTGAACCTGGGGAGATGGCAGGGACTGTTTTTCTGTGAATTTGATGGCCCACGAAACCGTACTGTTTTGGTCACCTACCAGTTATAAGAATTTTACTCTGTATTTCTGATAACATTTGTACTATCGTAACGATATGTCGATAAAATTTTTTGGAAGGCGCATGTCCATTATTTTTGTTTAATCTTTGTTGATGCTGATTTCGGAAAGTTCAGATTGACAAAGGTTTTCCTATCCATTAAAATATCGTTCAGTCATTTCTAAGCAGGAGAAATCAAATGGTAGACCTGATTATTTTTTCCACAGCTCCTCTAACTGCCGTCATTGCCCTTATATTTGCGTACGGATTTTACAAAAAAATCATGACTTTAAGCGAGGGTACCGAAACCATGATCGAGATTGCAGAAGCGGTCAGAAAAGGTGCCCGGGCATATCTGCGCCAGCAATATAAAGTCGTCAGCATCTTCTTCATCGTTGCGGCACTTTTTCTGGCCTTTTTATCATATGTGTTGAAGGTTCAGTCGCCCTGGACCCCATTTGCTTTTCTGAGCGGTGGTTTCTTCTCCGCTTTGGCCGGCTTCATCGGCATGACAACCGCAACACTGGCTTCGGCGAGAACGACCAACCAGGCACGTGAATCACTGGACAAGGCCCTGAAAGTCGCATTCCGAAGTGGGTCAGTTATGGGACTGGTGGTGGTGGGACTGGGTCTCCTCGATATATCCATCTGGTTCATCGTCATGCATATCATCTTGAAGAACAGCCTGATCGTGACCACAGTCACCATGCTTTCTTTTGGTATGGGAGCCTCGCTACAGGCATTGTTTGCCCGTGTTGGGGGTGGAATATACACCAAGGCCGCAGATGTCGGTGCTGATCTTGTCGGTAAAGTAGAGGCAGGTATCCCAGAGGATGATCCGCGAAATCCAGCAACAATTGCAGACAATGTGGGTGATAATGTGGGAGATGTTGCCGGTATGGGTGCTGACCTTTATGAATCCTACTGTGGAGCAATTCTTTCTTCAGCGGCACTGGGAGCATCCGCATTTATGTCGATTAGTGCCAAGTTGTCATATAATGCAGTGATTTTACCGATGGTTATTGCCGGAATCGGTATTATCGCTTCAATTATCGGGATATTTTTTGTTAAAACCAAAGAAGGGGCAAACCAAAAACAACTACTTGGGTCTCTTGCTTTGGGTATCAATACCAGTTCACTTTTAATTGCCCTGGGTTCTTTAGGAGCCGTTTATCTGCTGTTGCCTCAGTATCTCGGGATTTTTGGTTCGATCATCGTTGGACTGGCTGTGGGTTTGGTAGTTGGTAAGAGTGTTGAATATTATACCTCAGATGGATTCAAGCCAACCCGTGAGATAGCTGAAAATACACAAACTGGTGCGGCCACTGTAATTATCAGCGGTCTAGCATCAGGTATGGTGTCAACAGCTATTCCTGTGATCACCATTTCGATGGGTATTCTGGGAGCATTCGCTTTTGCAGGTGGTTTTTCCAACATGATTATGGGACTTTATGGAGTGGGTATTGCGGCCGTTGGAATGTTGTCAACACTTGGCATCACTTTGGCAACCGATGCATATGGTCCAATTGCCGACAATGCTGGTGGAAATGCTGAAATGGCAAAATTGGACAAGATTGTTCGTCAACGTACCGATGCGCTTGATTCCCTGGGCAATACCACGGCAGCCACCGGGAAGGGCTTTGCCATTGGTTCTGCTGCATTGACGGCTTTGGCTCTTTTGGCCGCATACATTGAAGAAGTGAAGATGGGGATGAAGCATATCATTCACCATGGCTCAAAGTTACCCGAATTTTTAAGCCAATTTAATACAGAGCAACTGATTGATTCCATTTCCATTGAACATTTTATGGAAATTTTCAAAATTCACCTGATGAACCCCAAAGTGGTTGTCGGTGTATTTATTGGTGCTATGATGTCATTCCTTTTTTCGGGTTTAACAATGAAAGCCGTTGGTAGAGCCGCTTCTTCAATGGTCGATGAGGTACGTCGGCAGTTCAGAGAGATAAAAGGTATACTGGAAGGAACTACCAAGCCAGATTACCAAGCCTGTGTTGAAATATCAACGAAAGGGGCTCAGAAAGAGATGATACTACCGTCAACCCTGGCGATTGTTATTCCCATTGGAACCGGTCTGATTCTGGGTGTTCCCGGCGTCATGGGGCTCCTTGTTGGCGCTTTGAGTTCTGGTTTTATTTTGGCCATATTTATGGCCAATGCCGGCGGCTCTTGGGACAATGCCAAGAAATATATTGAGCAAGGAAATCTGGGCGGCAAAGGGTCTTTGGCACATAAAGCCAGTGTTGTTGGAGATACGGTCGGAGATCCATTGAAAGATACATCCGGACCCTCATTGAATATTCTTATTAAATTGATGAGTATGATCTCCATCGTGGTCGCAGGCCTGGTTGTTTCCTTCTCTTTAATCTGATTTTACAAGATGTTGCTTTGGTTATTCGGCTCCAGTTTTATAAAGGTTATGTGCAGGCGTTGACAGTGTGGAGGACATGATGAAAATTGACCGGGTAGAATTGCCTTTCAAGCTGTATAAACGGGGCAAAGTGCGGGACGTATACGAAATTGGTGAAAATTTACTCATTATTTCAACCGATCGAATTTCGGCTTTTGATTATGTTCTGCCTTCCCTGATACCCAATAAAGGGAAATATCTCAATGAGATTTCAGCATACTGGTTCCGCTCTACCCACCAATTGTTTCCCAACCACATTGTTGATGACAAGCCATATAAAATACCGGAATTACAGCCCTACAGTGAGCTGATAAAGCATCGCTCCATTCTGGCCAAAAAGCTTGAATGCTTCCCGGTTGAAGCCATTGTTCGGGCGTATATTGTCGGTTCAGGATGGAACAGTTACCAAAAAGATGGTGAAATATCCGGAGTAAAGCTGCCGCCCGGGCTGAAATTTGCGGATCGGTTCCCCGAGCCCATATTTACACCGACAACCAAAGCAGATAGCGGTCATGATGAAAATATCACTTTTGAACAGATGGAATCCATCGTTGGCCGCCAGGATGCCGAAACCATCCGTCGTCTTTCTTTGGAACTTTTCCAGACAGTATCGAGAATTGCTGCAGATAAGGGGATTATCATTGCCGATACAAAATTTGAATTTGGACAGGATGAAAACGGCAGCATCATTCTCATAGATGAAATATTTACACCGGATTCATCCAGATTCTGGAAGGTGGAAGACTATCAGGCTGGAAAAGAGCCACCCGCATATGACAAACAATTTGTTCGAAATTACCTCAATTCCTGTGGCTGGGATAAAAATTCACCACCGCCGCCGTTGCCAGAAGATGTCGTCAGCAAAACTTACGAGAAATATGACGAAATATACCGAATTTTAACCGGTCAGCCAAGCCTATGAACTTTCTCGATTTTTTTTTCCTGCTTACCATTTTTCTCTCCATTCTTTTTGGTATTTTAAAGGGATTTATCAGGGAACTCATCGGACTGATTTTTCTGGCTTTGGCGGTTTATTGCTCGATAACCTATTATTTAAAGCTGTCAGCAACTTTGCTTTCGTCCATTGATGACCCGGATGTTTCATCTTTCCTTGCTTTTCTTATCATTTTTTTCGGTTTCCTGGTTTTGGGATCTTTAATTGGCTATACCTTGAAAAAGATTTTTATTATAGGACCGATGAAATCCATCGACCGCGTTTTGGGTGCATTTTTTGGCCTTCTCAGGGGTATTGTCATTTCTTGTTTTGTTTTGATGGGGCTTATCATTTTTCCAGTCAATAAAAATTGGGTGTCTGAATCACAATTGGCACCTTATGCCCGCAAGCCAATCACCTGGTTTGCTTCTTTCTTCCCAGAGTCTTTGGCTCAGCATTTCAAAAAAACCAGATGATTGATCGTAAAATACTGGATCAGGTTGATCAGTTTGAGGCTTTGACCATCAAACGCCAGATGAAAGTTCTGGCAGAGAAGGCATCAAAATCGAAACTCTATTATAAAGAAATTGTTGAAGAATTTGAGCGCACTTTATTGACTACAGTGCTGGAAAAAAATGAATTCAATATGATCAGAACATCGCTCGAGCTGAAGTTGCATCGAAACACTATTTCTCAGAAAATGAAAAAGTTGAAAATTAAAGAAAAAAAGCAAAAAACGATATAAATAAGCGAATATTACTGTTTTTATAAGTCAATTCCCTTTTACCTCCCATATTCTGAATGTTTTCAGCTGTTGACATTCATTTGAGGATGATTGTATAATATCAGAGTAAAAAAAAGTTGATAAGGAGGTACTAAATGGCAAAGAATATCGTTTTAGGAGAAGATGCAAGACAAGCTATTCTTCGTGGTGTTAATCAGCTTGCTGACACTGTGAAGGCAACTCTTGGTCCTCGCGGACGCAACATTGTTTTAGACAAAAAATTTGGATCGCCCAATATCACCAAGGATGGCGTGACCGTGGCCAAAGAGATCGAGTTGAAAGATCCTTTGGAAAATATGGGCGCCCAGATGGTTAAAGAGGTTGCATCCAAAACCTCTGATGTTGCTGGCGATGGAACCACGACCGCAACTGTTTTGGCCCAAAGTATCTATAAAGAAGGTCTGAAAATGGTTGCCGCCGGAGCCAATCCCACTTTAATCAAGAAGGGGATAGACCTGGGTGTGGCTGAAGTAGTCAAAGAGCTGGTGAAGATGAGCAAGACCGTTTCCGGAAAGATGATTGCTCAGGTAGGATCCATATCGGCCAATAACGATCCGTCCATTGGTGCGATTATCGCCGAAGCCATGGATAAAGTTGGGAAAGATGGTGTCATCACCGTTGAAGAAGGAAAGTCTCTGGAGACCGTTCTCGACTTTGTGGAAGGGATGCAGTTTGACCGCGGCTTTCTGTCACCTTACTTTGTCACCGATGCAGAACGTATGGAAGTCAGCATGGACAGCCCACTTATTCTGCTCCATGAGAAGAAGATTTCCAACCTGCGTGAAATGCTTCCTTTGCTGGAACAGGTTGCAAAATCCGGACGTCCGCTGCTGATTATTGCTGAAGATCTGGAAGGAGAGGCCCTGGCCACTCTGGTTTATAATAAAATCAGAGGCATGCTCAACGTTTGCGCTGTCAAGGCACCCGGTTTTGGTGATCGTCGCAAGGCTATGCTGGAAGATATTGCTATTCTCACTGGTGGCAAGGTCATTTCCGAAGAGTTGGGCATGAAGCTTGAGACAGTTACCCTTGATCACCTTGGATCAGCCAAAAAAGTCGTAATTGACAAAGACAATACCACCATCGTCGAAGGGATGGGTACCGATGAAGCCATCAAAGGTCGTATTAAACAGATCAAAGTACAGATTGAAGATACCAGCTCAGATTACGATCGTGAAAAATTGCAGGAACGTTTGGCCAAGTTGTCGGGTGGCGTTGCCATTATTCGTGTTGGCGCCGCAACCGAAACTGAACTGAAAGAGAAAAAAGCGCGTGTTGAGGATGCCATGCATGCCACCAAAGCTGCAGCCGATGAAGGTATTGTGCCGGGTGGTGGAATCGCCCTGCTCAAATCCGCCGGAGCGTTGTTGAAGCTCAAATTGGAAGGAGACATGCAGCTGGGTATCAATATTCTGCTGAAGTCCCTTGAGGCCCCCATTAAGCAGATTGTAGCCAACGCCGGGCACGAGGCGTCTGCCATTATTGAGCGCGTTCGTCGGTCTAAAGAACTTTACTTTGGATTTGATGCCCTCAATGAAAAGTACACCGATATGCTGGCCGATGGTATCATTGACCCTACCAAAGTGGTCCGATCCGCTTTACAAAACGCTTCTTCAGTTGCAGGTCTGTTACTGACCACCGAAGGATTGGTTGCAGATATTCCGGAAGAAGAGAAGGGCGGTGGAATGCCTGGAGGCGGTATGGGTGGTATGGGCGGCATGATGTAAATCTGCTCCCAGCTTAATCCTGATAAAAAAGCCCTCCTGTATTGGAGGGCTTTTTTTTTATCCTGAAATATTGACAAATAAAACAAAAAAGATATAATGAAGCTTCGTGCTGGGAAGTCGTCTAATTGGCAGGACATATGACTCTGAATCATAGAGTTGGGGTTCGAGTCCCTGCTTCCCAGCCATTTTTTTTCTTATCGTTCAAATACATCCAGATCCGTTCGATGTTAGATTTATATTTCTGATTTCAGCAGGGATGAAATCGTTTCCACAACCCCCTTGATGTTAACGGCTTCTTTGGCCATTTTCACTCGATCACTGGCGTTTAGAGGAAAATCGGTGCTTCCCAGATGATGTACCAGATCCAGAAATGGAATTATTTCATGAGTCATCATGGAGAGGATTTCTTCATTGCCGTCCATCTGTTCCTTTTGTCTGGCCAGCAGTAATTCGTTTTGTTTGATCTGCATGGCCAGTTCGATATTTTTTTTATTTAACTCCAGGTTGCTGCTTTTCAGTTTTTGCAGTATTTCCTTGCGTTCCTGTTGTAATAAAAAAAAATCAATGGCCTGGCGAATCGCAGGGATAAATTCTGTTTCGGCCCGCCAGGGTTTGGTCAGAAAACGAAAAATCTGTCCGGTATTGATGGCCGAGATGAGGGTGGAAATCTGGGAATAGCCAGTCAGGATGATGCGCACAATTTCCGGCTTTTTTTCTGAAACTTCTTTCAGCAGGGTGAGACCATCCATACCTGGCATGCGCATGTCTGTGACCAAAACGGAAATCGCTTCCCGATCGATGATTTCCAGGGCTTCGGCGCCATTGTTCGCATACCGTTTTTTATAGGGCTCTTCGAACAGTCCTCGCTGGATCGATTTAAGTATATTCTCTTCATCATCAACGAACAGAACAGTGGCATTGGCCAGCTTAATTTCTTTATCTTCAATCATGAGCTTATCTCCAGCGCACGGGCCAGAAAAGCCTGGCGCTGATCAGTCGCAAAAATGGTGTCTCTGGTCATTTCAATCCATTTCTGTTCGTTAACGACTGGCAGCAGGGGAGCCAGCTGATTGGCCAGGGCGATCATGTGGATCAGCATGTTGTCACTTCCCTGGGATTGCTCTGGATCATGGTGGAACAGCGCAGCGGCAATATTGGACTGAGGCAGGTTCCAGCGACTGAGGAAGTAAGCTCCGATATCGCAGTGACTGACACTTAGCTGTGATATATTTTTCTCAGCTGTGTAAAATTTTTTTTCCGGATCCTGCTCATATTTTTTATTAATTTGTAGGTAGATATCAGGGAAGTATTGAAGCAGAATGATCTTACCAATGTCATGGGTCAGGGCTGCGGAGCTGTCGGCTTCTGCAAGTCTTTTTTGGGTCAGCAGGAGATGAAGTTCTGTATTCAGGCGACTGACCAGTGCGGAATGCTTGAATATTTCCAGTAATAAGCGCAATTGCACCGGGTTCCAGTTCATCTGTCCTGTGACCGATACGGTCAGTACGATATCTTTGATGGCATTGGTGCCCAGCTGAATCAGAGCCCTTTCCAGTGAAGAGATTTTGCATGTTCCATAAAAGGCTGAATTAGCCACCTGAAGGATGCGGGCACTCATGGATACATCCTGGCTGATGATGGCGGCCAGGACCTTTGTTGAACTCTCCTGCTCGATGGCTTGCAGAAAATCCTGGTATACTGTGGGTAAAGAGGGCAGTCGGTCAATAGTGGTCAGTACAGACATAAGTGTTGGAGCGATCAGATGTTTTCTCAGGTGCAGAATCTGGTCGATATTTTTGCGAAGTTCTTCTGATTGCCAGGGTTTGGCGATATAGCTACTGGCCACGCCCCTGACGATGGCATGAATAACTGAGGATTGTTCCACATATCCACTGAGGATTACCCGGTTTATGTGGGGGGTTGTTTTTTTTACTTGTTCCAGAAAAGTGATGCCATCCATTTCGGGCATTTTGATGTCACTGATGACCAGATCTATTGGATTTTCCTGAATGATTTTCAAGCCTTCCGTTCCGCTGTTGGCGGTTAGAACAGTAAATGGGGCATCGAAAAATTCACGGCGAATGGATTTCAGAATATTCACCTCATCGTCAACGAAGAGTACATTGGCCTGTTTATTCATTCTCATTCTCCATGATATCGGGGGAAAAAGAAGTCTGCCAAAGCTTCGTCAACTCTGTATCGTTAAAGGGCATTTCCCTGGTCAGATCAAGCCATTCTTCCCCACTGAAGCTTTCCGGCTGGTTGGCACGCAGGTTGGCCAAAGAGATAAGTTGTATCAGTCTGGCATTACGACCTGAAAGCGCTTGGGGGGAATGGTGAAATAGTGCGGCTTCGATGTTGGGGGAGGCCAGATTCCAGATACTCATAAAATATGCCCCGATCTCACAATGAGTAATGTGATGCTGATTAATGCGGATTTCTGCATCCCTGAAGGATAAACCGGCTTCATCCTGCATTAGTTTTTTTGTCTTAAAGTAGCTGTCCGGAAAATAATAAAGCAGAAATATTTTACCGATATCATGGGTCAGGGCAGCTGAGTTGACCAGCGCATCCAGATTTTTCAAGTACAGTTTCTGATGAAAAACAGAGGTTAAACGGCTGACCAGACTGGAATGGGTGAGTAGCTTTTGAATTTCGTGCTCCTGTTCTCTGGTCCAGGGGAATTGCCGGGCAAGCAACAAGGTTAAAACCGTATTTTTTATGATATTGGTACCCAATTGGATCAGGGCCCTTTCCAGTGATGAAATTTTATAAGCGGAAAAATATGCGGTATTGGCCATATGAAGGATATTGACGGCCATTGTAGCATCCTGACCCAGTATTTCAGCCAGCTGTCTGGGATTCACTCCCTCGTCAATAGCGGATAAAAAGTCAAAATAAACTTGAGGTAAAGAAGGCATTGTTCCGATGGAATTGATGATGGCCAGCAGTTTGGAATCATTGAGAATCTTTTTTGAAGCCAACATCTGACTACAATCCTGCCGGAACTGATCAGGGTCCCAGGGTTTTGAAAAAAAGGCACTGGAGATGCCTTTTGTGATGGCAGATAACACCAGATTCTCCTCCAGATGGCCACTTAGTACAGTTCGGATGATGTCAGGATACTTGCGTTTGACTTCCACCAGAAACCGGAGTCCATCCATGCCAACCATACAGATATCACTGACCACCATATCGATTGGGGTGGACTTCAGTAACTCCAACCCCTCCTGAGCAGATCCGGCCAGCAATATGTTAAAAGGGGCGTCAAACAGCTCACGACGGATGATGTGCAGAATGTTTTTTTCATCATCTACAAACATGATGGTCTGACGGGTTGTCATAGGAACCTCAGAGGGGATCCGCCGGGCTGAATTCCAGAGTGACCAGGGCTTCGCCCAGGTCCTGGTGCAATTGTTTGATCTCATCATTTTTTGAACGCATCAGCTTGGCCAGAGTCAAAAAAGCTTGGTGGCTGTCCGGTCCGATCAGAGGGAGCGCTTCACTGACGGCATTCACCAACAGGGGGAAAACAGCTTTGAACCGTTTGAGCAAATCTTCTTTTCGTTCATTGGATTTTTCTGAAAGGTCTTTGAAAAAGGCAATTTCTTCTTTTTGGTGCTGCAGATGTGTGCTCAATTCAATAAGTTCTTCAGTGAGGCGTTCCTGGGTGCGATGCATGTCGTAGAGCTCGAAGCTCTGGTACAGTGTGGGCAGCAATTCTTCTTCAATATTGATGGGTTTGCTGATATAACGATGTGTTTCTCCGCTGCGCATGGCTTTCAGTACTTCACTGAGGTCAGTAACCCCGGTGGCGATGATACGTATGGTCTTGGGATGCTCTTTCTTTACGATGTTAAGAAAATCAAGCCCGCTCATTCCCGGCATCTTCAGATCACTGATGACGATTGTGAAACGTTGCTTTTGCATTGCTGACAATGCATCCTGGGCTGAGTGATGAAACTCCCGCTCGAAAGTCTCTTCTATAAGGGCCCGGTTAATGGAT
>Ga0105099_10001238_pt1 | contig 16231 bp, 15 predicted proteins | sample PPLLak3cmMay2015_2_FD_79138 | JGI IMG/M metagenome (GOLD analysis project Ga0105099, IMG submission 79138) | Freshwater sediment microbial communities from Prairie Pothole Lake near Jamestown, North Dakota, USA - PPLs Lake P8 Core (1) Depth... | ecosystem: Environmental > Aquatic > Freshwater >... | reverse complement strand
TGGAAATACGGCGAAGAAGTCTTCCTGAATCCGCCGGTCGTCGATCCTCTTCCGGAGACGAAAAGCGACTACCGGATCTGCGCCGAAATCGCCGAGCGCCTCGGCCTCGGCCCGGCTTATACCGAAGGACGGACCGAGCGGGACTGGGTCGAATGGTCGCTCGACCGGTTCCGGGAATCGCGATTCCCCGGGCTGCCGAAGCTGGCGGAATTCGAGCGGGGAAACCTCGGCGTCCACGTCAAACCGGTCGCCTCCCCCGCGATCGCCCTGGCCGATTTCCGCCGCGACCCGGCGAAATTCCCGCTGTCCACGCCTTCGGGAAAGATCGAGATCTTCTCCCCCGTCCTTCACGCCTTGGGCAAACCCGAGACCGTCCCGGCCGTCCCCAAATACATCCAGGAATGGGAAAGTCCGTTCGGCCCGGAAGCCGAGACATTTCCCCTCCAGGCCTTCGGCCACCACACCCTGTCCCGAGTCCATTCGACGATGGAAAACGTGGATTGGCTCGAGGAGGCGTTCCCCCAGCGGCTTTTCATCAATCCCGTCGACGCCGCGGCCCGGGGCTTGCGGAACGCCGACCCGGCCCGCGTTTTCAACGCCCGGGGCGAAACGGTCCTCCCCTGCCGGGTTACGCCGCTCATCCGCCCGGGCGTGGTGGCCATCCCACAAGGGGCTTGGTGGGCCCCTGACGAGAACGGCGTCGACCGGGGCGGCTCGATCAACGTTCTGACCTCGTCCCGTTGGACGCCGCTGGCCTTCGGCAATGCCCAGCACACGATCATGGTCGAGGTGAAGAAAGCATGACCCGCCCGGCTGCGAGACGATGGGCCTTCTACGTAAACTCCGACGCCTGCTCGGGGTGCAAGACCTGCCAGGTCGCCTGCAAGGATAAAAACAATCTCGCCCCGGGCGTCCACTGGCGGAAAGTGATCGAGGTCACGGGCGGCGCTTGGGAGAAGAAAAACGGCCTCTGGGTTTCGACCGTGGCCGCCTATCATCTTTCGACGGCCTGCCATCATTGCCAAAATCCGCCTTGTATCCCGGCCTGCACGACCGAGGCCGTCTGGAAACAGGACGACGGGATCGTCTTCATCGACGGCACCCGCTGCATCCGTTGCGGCCAGTGCGCGGCCGCCTGTCCCTATGGGGCGATCCGGCCCGATCCCGACGGGGTGATGACCAAGTGCGACTTTTGCGCCGACGAGCTCGACCAGGGCTTGCCGCCCATCTGCGTCGCCGCCTGCCCCAACCGGGCCCTTGATTTCGGAGACTTCGACGAGCTGAAAAAAAAATACGGGGAAGGGGCCGTCGTCTTTCCCCTGCCCGACCCGGTCTCGGTCCGCCCTTCCCTGATCGTCAAGCCCCACCGCAAGGCGGAATTCATCGGGAAGAACAATCCCGAAATCGGCAATTGGCCGGAAATCTAAAAAGAGAGCATTCGACGTACGGCCACAAAGCCCGGTCGAAGTCCGAAGCAAAAAGAACGCCCCGCCCGGCGGATTCTTATGGTAAAATTCTTTCTCATGAGCGAACGGGAAAATCGCCGCCTTTCGACCTGGAAGGAGATCGCCGCCTTCTTGCGCTGTGACGTTCGGACCTGTCTGCGTTGGGAGAAGGAGAGAGGACTCCCCGTCCACCGGCCCGAAGGCGGGGCCAAATCCCGCGTCTACGCTTGGACCGATGAACTGGACCGGTGGTTGAAGGGAAACGCAAACGGCGCTCCGGCTCCGACAAATCCGGTTTCCGCCCTTCCCTCCGCACCTGCCGTCAGGCCTGGAAAAATGTCCCTCTTTCTCGTTGCCGCGGCCGTGATCGCTCTCGCCGGCCTCCTCTATTTCGGTTACCGAGCGATCGCATTCGATCGCCAGCCGGCCGACTTTCACCTCCTGGGATCAAAGCTTCAGATCTTCAATAAAGAAGGAAAACCGCTCTGGGAATTCGACACCGGGCTTAATAACCTGAAAACGGAAGAAGCGTACCGGGCGCGTTTCAATCGAAAAACGGAAGACAAGGAATCGGGCAATCGCACCCCCCCCGTGATCGTCATCAGGGACATCGACGGAGACGAAAAAATCGAAGTCCTTTTTACTCCCTACACCGAAAGCACGGCCGGCGCCGGACGGTTATGGTGCTTCGACTTCCGCGGCAAGCTCAAATGGCCGCCCTTCTGCGGCGGACGGGAGATGGTCTTCGGAAAAACAACATACTCCGGAGACTACTGGTCCCAATTCGACGTCCTGGACCTGGTCGGCGACGCCCGCGAGGAGATTCTCGTCTTCTCCGGGCAATCTCCGGATTGGCCGACGCAAGTCGCTCTCCTTTCTTCGGACGGCAAGCTTCTTGGCGAGTATTGGCACAGCGGCCGGATCCTGGATCATTTGGTCATTGCCGCAAACGGTGACAGGAAGAAAGAGCTCGTCCTCTGCGGGACCAACAACGAATACAAACGAGGGATCGTCGCCATCTTCGACCCCGGGAATCTGGCCGGGGCTTCGCCCAACACCGGCGAGTTCCATTCCGCCGCTCTTGGCCGGGGAACGGAGAAGGCCTACCTTCTCCTCCCGTCGACCGACATCGATCCGATCGACCCCGCCCGGGATTGGCTGAATTTCGCCGTGAATCTCGATCTCCGGGGAAACGGCTGGATTTACGTCCTTACCAAGAATAACCAGATCTACTTCGACATCGACTCCCAAACCCTGGACTGCCGGTTGGTCGGCTTTTCGAACACCTTCCGGGCGTATCACGAAGCGGCCGTCAAAGCCGGCCGGGTTTCGAGCGTCCTCGACGGCGCTTATCTGGGAAAGCTTCGGACATCGGTGGAATACTGGACCGGAAGCGAATGGACGACGACTCCGTCCTGGGTCCGCTGATCCCGTTTATTCCGGGAGCTCGACGGAAACCTTCGTCCCGCCGCCGCTTGAAGTGAAAACGCAGGCGGCATCGACCTGCTCGGCTAAAATCCGGATGAGAGACAGACCGGTCGTCTCGGCCGTCTTCGGATCGACACCCTCCGGCAGGCCGGTTCCATCGTCTTCGACCCGGAGGAGAATTTTTCCGTCATTCTTCCGGAGGTCGATCCGAATCTCTCCGACGCGGTCCGCAGGGTAGGCGTGTTTGAGGGCGTTGGTGGTCAGCTCATTCAAGATGAACGCCACGGGGAAGGCCCGCTGGGCGTCCAGGCACACATCCTCCAGGCTGATGACCGGCGTGAATCGCCGTCCCGTTCCGGAATGCGACCGCACAAGCGCTTCGATTAAATGGGCGACCAGGGCCTTCATGTCGATACGGGCCGGGTCGGTCGATTTGTTCAGAATGTCGTAAATCGAGGAAATCGAAAGAATGCGCGACCGGGTGTTGCGGAGGATCTCCCGGCACACGGGATTGGTCATGTTCTCCGTTTCCAGAGTCAGGAGGCCGGAGACAATGGCCAGGCTGTTCTTGATCCGGTGGCGCATTTCCCGCATCAGGACGTCCTTTTGGGCCAGAGCGTCCTTCAGGTCTTCCTCGGCCGTTTTGCGGATGGTGACGTCCTTGACCGCTCCGACGATCGTCGTTGTCCGGTCGCCCGCAGGAGACCGAAGCGCCAGGCCCACAACCTTCACCCACCGCTGCCGCCCATCCCGGACAATCGACCGGCACTCCAGCTCCGTGTTCCCGCCTTCGACGATGAGCCTTCGGAGCTCGAGGTTTATCCTGTCGATGTCGTCCGGATGAATAAATGCTTTCCAAAGCTCGGGAGTGGCGGCGTCTCCGATTGCCCGCCCGGTGATCTCCGGGAAGTTGGAGGAGATCTGGTCCAAGACCACCCGTCCGTCTTCGCCAACGCTCAGCCGGAAAAAATAGTCCGTCGTCAGGGAGGAGATCAACCGGTGCCGCTCCTCGCTCTCGCGCAGGGCTTCCACCGCCTTCTTCTGCGCGGCTGCGTCCGGGGCGGCTGTCGATCCTGTGTCGGTATCGGCGGCCGGACGGAAGAGCGATTCGAAATCGTCCTCCCACTTGGACCCCGGTTCGGGCTTCCGCAGCTCCGCCAGGAGCCGGTGAAGGTTGATCGCCATCCGGATGGAGGCGGCCAGAACGGGGGCTCCCGAGCTCTTGATGACGAAACCGTAGGAGGAGACATTCTGAGTCTTTTCGAGGGTACCCCGGTCGGTATAGGACGACAAAAAGAGGATGGGGATGTCGAATTCCCGGAGAATTTCCCGAGCGGCTTCCGTCCCGTCCATCCCCCGCCCGAGGTTGATGTCCATCAGGATCAGGTCGATCCCGCTCGCCCGTTCCTTAACGAAGGCAATCGCTTTCGGGCCGGAGTTCGCCACGAAAACGGAAAAGCCTTCCTCCTCCAGCTCCCTCTGCTCATCACTGGCGATGAGCATTTCGTCCTCGACCAGGAGAATCGTCCGGGCCTCGTGCAACATAGCCCGATTCTATGCCGATTGCCGGGCCGGCGCAAGCGCTTGGCGGAGGCGTCTTGGGATTCCGTCCCCTTGCCTTCCCTTACAGAATAGTGCTACTATTTTATAGATTCGTGTTACGAAAAAAGCGTCAGGAGTCAAGATGAAGCCGTCGACCCGCGTCCTCCCATTGATCACTGCCCTGATTTTCCTCCTTTCGACCGCCGGGGTCCTGTCCGCCGGTCCCGGGCCGGACAACAAAAAGAAAGACGAGGTCCAGGTCCGCCCGCACCACGACGTGACGGTCACCGCCGCCCCGGTGCTCAAAGCGGTTCGGGATTGCTCCGTATCGGTGAGCGTTCTGAATGAGACGGACCTCCTGGCCGCCCGCCCGCTGAATGCCCTCGGCGCCCTGACCCGTCTGCCCGGAATCTTCGCCCACCGGACCGGCGATTTCGGCCGAACCGACATCGAGATCCGGGGCCTCGGCCAGCGCGGCCAGCGGATTGCCATTCTGGTGGATGGCCGGCCGGAGATAATGGGGATCTATGGTTGCGCCGTGACCCATGCCTACCCCCTCGACAACGTCGAGCGGATCGAGGTCGTCCGCGGCCCGTCCTCGGTCTTGTACGGACCCGACGCGATGGGCGGGGTCGTCAACGTCATCACCCGCCGGCCGGAGGGCGGATTCCGGACGGATCTTACGACCGCCTACGGGGCATATCAAACGTTTTCCTTCAACCTCCGCCACGGGGGCGAGCTGGGCCGGTTTCATTACTTCGTCACCGGCGACCGGATGTCGAGCCGAGGGCACGTGGCCAACTCCTCGTACTTGGGATCCGCTTTCACCGGCCAGGCCGGGTACGACCTCGGGGCCGGATGGGCCCTGACCCTGCGGGGAAAATATTTTGACGGGAAAAAGGATGAGCCCGGTCCCCTCGCCCTGCCGGCCCTGACCTCCTGGAACAACTATCAGCGCGGTTCGGCCGATCTCAGCCTCGACGGGAAATGGGACCGGGGCGAGATGTCGGTCATGGCCTACAATGATTTCGGCCGGCATGTCTTCTCCGACGGTTGGAACTCCCGTGATTTCTACCGCGGATTTCTCGCCCGCGGAAGCCTCTCCCTCGGTGCGGCCAACCGGCTCTCCTTCGGGCTCGACGCCCGCTTCTTCGGCGGAAAAAGCTACAATTCCCCCAAGGGCGAGTGGAGCAAAAGCGACATCGGCCTTTACGTTCATGACGAAATCGTCCTGGGACGCCGCTGGATTTTCACAGCCGGCGCCCGGTTGGACCGCGATTCCCTATTCGGCTGGGAAGCCTCACCTCAGGCCGGGCTCGTTTGGCATCCCGGAGAAAAGACATCCTTCCGGGTGACGGCGTCCAAGGCGTTCCGCACTCCGCACCTCAACGAGCTCTATCTTTTTCCTTCCTCCAATCCCGACCTCGAGCCGGAACGGGCCTGGAACCTCGAGCTTGGCTTCCATCAGATGATCGCCGGATTCCTCGACCTCGACGCGGCTGTATTCACGATGGAGGGAGCGAACCTGATTGAAACCGTCGCCAATCCCGCCGGCCCGGCGCCCTTCAAGTTCCGCAATATCGGCCGTTTCGCCTTCTCGGGATTTGAACTGGGCCTCAAGGCCGATCTCCTTCCCTCGCTTACGGCCGGAGGGTCGATTTCCCTGATGGATACGGGAGGCCTGACCAAAGGCCGGCCGGGGAGGAAAATCGACTTCGACCTCCGCTGGCGGGCGGGCCGGTTCCAGGCCTTCCTGACTGCCCAATCCGTGTCCGACTACTACGCCGGCGACCGGAAAACGCTCCCGATTTCCTCTTATACGCTGATCAACGGAAGAGTGGAATTCGCCGTCACCCCAAAACTCGGCCTGTTCGCCGAGCTCAACAACATCGGCGGCGAGGACTTTTGGATCTACGCCGACCTCTCCGGGAAGGCCGCCGGCCTCTATGAGATGCCGGGACGGAACGCTCATTTCGGGATCCGAGTGGGCTTGTGAGCCGTCCCCCGCTCGGCGGATTCTTCGACGGGCATGCCCCGTCTTGGGACGACTGTCAGACTCCCGGGCTCCACGATTCCATCGTCCGGATATTCGCGGCCGCAGATTTTCATCCGGGCCTCCGGATTCTCGACGTCGGAGCGGGCACGGGCGTTCTTTATCCTTCCTTTCTGGCGGCCGGGGTCGGAGAATACACGGGCGTAGACATTTCGCCTGAGATGGTCCGTCAATTCAAAGCCAAGCATCCCGAGGCGCGCGTGCTCGAGGCGGATTACGAAAAGCCGATCCGTTTCCCCGGGGCCTTCGACGCGATCATGATTTTCAACGCCTTTCCTCATTTTCGCAACGAGGAGAACGTCTTCCGCCTGTCATATTCATACCTCGCTCCGGCCGGACGTCTTCTCATCTGCCATTCCATGAACCGCGAAGCGCTGAACGAACACCATCGCAACGCCGGAGGCGTCGTGTCCGAGGACGTTTTAATTTCCGACGGGCAAATCGCCGGGCTTTTCCGAAAGGCGGGGTTTGCCGCGGTTCGAGTCGAAAACGGAGATTTCTTCTATTCCGAAGGAACGAAATGAAACCGGAGCTGCGGGATGTCTCGCTCGCCTCGGTGTTCGGTGCGGCCGCCCTGGCCCTGCCGGTCCTGTTCCACGCCCTGGGGCTTGGAGCCGCTTTTCTTCCGATGTTCCTTCCGCTTTCGGCGGCCGGGTTTCTTCTCCCCTTTCGCGTCGCCGGGCCCCTGGCGGTCGCCGTCCCGGCCGCGTCCTTCATCCTGACCGGAATGCCGCCCATGGCCGTCCCCCCGACGGGACCGATCATGATGCTCGAGCTCGGTTTTCTCATGGCCGCAAATCGCGTCCTCCACCACCGGCTGAAGTTGAATATTTTCCTCGCCGCAGCTCTCGCGACTCTGGCCGAGCGGCTGTTTTATCTCGGCCTTCTCTACCTGGCGGCGACGGTCCTCCGCCTTCCCCGGATCGCGTTTTCGCTGGCCGGCCTGGTGAAAAGCCTTCCCGGGACGATTCTCCTCCTCACCGCCGTCCCGGCGATCGTCACGGTCGTCCGCAAACACCGGATCTCGTGATCAAAACGGCGTTCCTCCTTCTGCTCCAGGCCGCGGCCCTCGCCGCCGAACCCCTTGTCATCGGACCGGCCGCGGCCGCAGGGACGGTTTATTTTCTGGCGGGCCGAAAGAGCCGCACACGTGTCCGCCTCGGGGCGTGGCTTTTCCTCGCTTTCTTCGCCTTTCTCTGCCTCACCGGCCTGGCCGAAGGCGCCTTCGGCATTTCGATCCCGGACTACGGCCGGTATGCCCTCCTGGCCTTGCGCGGGTATGCCTCGTTTCTGGTCGCCCTGGCCGGGACGATGATGTTCAGCCTCTCCGAGGTCCTCTGTTTTCTGAAGAAGCTCCGGGTTCCCGGGTATGTTCTGACCATGATTTATCTCATGATCCAGGACCTCGCGGTCTTCAACCGCCTGGCCGGAGATACGCACCGGACTGTCCGCAGCAGGGCGGCCGGACTCGGTCGCCTCGCCCGGATCCGGCTCACGATCAACGCGGCCAAGAATTTCGTGATTTTCGCGGCTTTAAAATTCCGGTACCGCCATGAACACATCCTGGCCCGGGGGCTCACCCTGGACCTTCCCCTGGATGATTGGAGGGCACGTGAACGTCTGCGTCAAAGCGGTTGACCTGACCCTTCTCCGGAAGGATCAGCCGGTCGCGGCCGGAGTGTCCTTCGTCGCCGCTCCCGGGGAGAGGATCGCCATTCTCGGGGCTAACGGGACGGGAAAAACGACACTGGCCAGAACGCTTCTCGGATTCTCTCCTTACCGGGGAATCCTCGAAGTCGAAGGGCGGGAAGTCCGGGACGATCCCGGGAAAGCCCGCAAGGCGGCCGCCGCCGTATTCGCCGACGCCGATACTCAGCTCCTCATGCCGACGGTCTACGATGAGCTCGATTTTTCCCTGAAAGCGGGAGACCGTGAGAAGGCTGAAGACGCGCAGGCTCTGGGAGCCCGGTTCGGCCTGGAAGAGCTGTTGGACCGCCATCCTTCGGAGCTGAGCAGCGGGGAAAAGCGGAAGGTCCTCCTGGCCCAGAGCATCGGCCGCCGGCCATCGATCCTCATTCTCGACGAGCCGACCGCCGACCTGGACGCCCGCGGATCCCGGCGCCTGCAGGAAACGTTGGCCGCCCTGCCCCAAACGCTCTTTCTCATCACCCATCATTACGACCTGGCCTTGGCTCTGTGCCGGAAAGCGATCGTCCTGGGCGGCGGGATCTCCGAGACGTTTGCCGATATCCGGACGCTGTTCGACGACCGGGAGCGGCTGGACCGCTGGGGACTGCTTTAGAGCAGCTCGACGCTTCTCTCCGAACGAGGACCTGATCAGCGGCCGGGAAAATCACTCTGCATCATCTCCTTCCCCACACATCCGGAGTCGTTGACTACAGCAGCTTGCCCGACACGTACAAAACCTGGACCAACGACCTCACCGTCGATGAAGTCATCGCCCATTTCCAGGACAAGCCGTTGCGGTTCGAACCCGGATCGAAATACGAATGCAGCAACTCCGGGTATGTCCTGTTCGTCCGCGTCGTCGAAAAAGCTTCGGGGCAACCGTTCGAGGAATTCCTGCCGAAAACCATCTTCGATCCGCTGGGGATGAAGGACACGGGGATCGACAATCCCCTCGCGATTCTGCCCCACCGGGCGACCGGCCATTATCAAGAGGAAAACGGCGTCATCCAGGCGCCCTACCTCTATGTTCCTTTCACCACCGGAGCCGGAAATATCCGGACGTTCGGGCAACCTTTTTCGATTTCCGTTCGTATATCTTAAGGAAACATTAATATTATCGGGAGACCGGACATGATTTTGTTGTCAAGAGCCGAGGAGACGGTGCTTTTGGCCATCCTGGGCCTCGGAGAAAACGCCTACGGCGTTTCGATTCTGGAATACATCCAGGAAAAGACGGGCATCGAGTGGTCCTTGGCCCAAACCTACGATCCCCTGAAAAAACTCGTTAAAAAGGGGTTCGTGGTCAAAATCAAAGGCGAACCGACACCCGAGCGCGGAGGACGGGCTAAAACGCTTTATGAACTGACAAAATCCGGACGAGCGGCTCTCCTTGAAATCCGGCTCGTCCAGGACAGCCTTTGGTCGGCGGTCCCGAAAATCCTTGTGGCCCCATGAACGGATATCGCGGCCGGCCGCATACGCTCCCGCCCGAAAGCGGAACACGTTTTCTCCGACGGATCCTCCCGGAGCATGAACGCGCGGAGATGATGGGTGATCTCGAGGAGCGGTATCAAGCCAAGGTGTTCGAACATAACAAGGCGGCGGCCCGCGTTTGGTATTGGATCCATATTGTCCGGCTCCTCGCTTTTCTCGCCAAGGAACACTTTTATTGGAGTTTCATCATGTTGAGAAGCAATCTGACCGCCGCCTGGAGACACCTCAAAAGGAATCCGGCTTACACCGGCCTCAACGTCCTCGGCCTGGCCGTGGGTTTGGCCGTTTTCATCGTCATCATGCTCTTCGTCCGGACCGAACTCAGCTACGATCGCTATCACGCCAACGCCCCGAACATTCATCGGATCATCCAACAGCAGCCGGGAAACACGTTTCTCGGATCCAACCTCTTCGCCGTGACGGCCGCTCCCCTGGGACCGGCGATGGTTCGGGGTTTTCCGGAGGTCTTGTCCTCGGTCCGAATCGACGATTCCTCGGAGGTCCTCATCGGCGTCGGTGAAGCAAATTTCATCATCAAGACGCTCCTTTGGGTCGATCCTCAGATCTTCGACGTCTTTTCCTTCCCGCTCGTCCGGGGGGACAAGACCTCGGTCCTTAACGATCCCTATTCAATCCTTTTATCCGAACGGGAGGCGCGTCGGCTTTTCGGAGGCGCCGATCCGGTCGGCCGGACGATCGTTTACCGGGCCCGGAACGGGGCTTCCGAATTCAAAGTCACGGGAGTCTTCCGCGACCTCCCCTCGAATTCCCATTTCACCATGGACGTCTGTGCCCCGTTCGAAACAATGGCCAAAATCCAAAATCGGAATCTCGCCCAGTGGAACAACCATTCCTACTACACTTACGTCCTCCTTAAAGACGGAGCGGACCCGCGTGGGCTGGAGGCCAAGCTTCCCGCGTTGATCGACCAATATGGAGCGGATCGTTCCCGCGTCCAGGGGGAACAGCCAACCCGCTTCCTCCTTCAGCCTCTGACCCAAATCCATCTTTCCTCCCGGGTCAATTTCGAGCTGTCCCCGACCGGAGACTCCCGCTTCGTCCTTCTGTTCGCCTCGATCGCCGTCCTCGTCCTGATCATCGCCTGCGTCAATTATATGAACCTGGCCACGGCCCGGTCCCTCAAGCGGGCCAAGGAGGTCGGCCTGAGGAAGGTCGTCGGAGCGGCCAAGGGCCAGCTCGTCCGTCAATTCCTCGGCGACGCGATGCTGCAGACGTTCATCGCCCTTCTTCTCGCCGTGGGCCTCGTTCTGGCCGTCCTGCCGTTTTTTGGGGCTTTCGTGGAACGGGACATCGCCTTCAATCCCTTCCGCGATATCGCCCTGATGCCCGGACTCGCTCTCCTTGCCGCGGTCGTCGGCGCGGTCGCGGGAAGCTATCCGGCGTTTTTCGTGTCGGCTTTCCGCCCGATTACAGCCCTCAAGGGCACCGGAGCTTCGAAATCAAAGGGCCGGGGATTCCGCAACGGACTGATCGTTTTTCAGTTTGCGGCCTCGATCGCCCTGATCATCTGCACGATCACTGTCCAAAGCCAGATTCGTTTCATTCGGAACATGGACATGGGATACGAGCGCGACCAGATCGTCATCCTGCCCCCGCGGGGAGGCATACGAGCAAGCATCGAGACCGTCAAGACGGAACTCAAACGCAATCCCTCCGTTCTCGGCGTTGCGGTCTCTTCCTCCCTTCCCGACAATGTCGATTCCAGCACCTCCGCCGAATGGCCGGGGAAGCCGGAGGCGGTGGATATCACCATCTATAAGATGGACGCCGACTATGAGTTCCTTGACATCTTCGGCCTTAAACTCGCCCAAGGCCGGAACTTCTCCCGCGACTTTCCGGCCGATGCTCAAGGCGCGTTCCTGATCAACGAATCTGCGGCCAAGGCTATCGGATGGGACGATCCCGTCGGCCGCGAATTCGGCCTCGGGGAAAATTCCCGAGCGGCCGGACGGATCGTCGGCGTGATCAAGGATTTCCACCTCCACTCCCTCCATCTCCCGATCATGCCCCTTTACATCGCTCTCAACCCGAACAACTTCAGAAGCATTTCCGTAAAAATCCGCGGGGACGACCTTCCCGCGACGTTGGCCTTCCTCCAAAAGACCTGGGAGCGGTTCGCGCCGGAATATCCTTTCCAATACTCTTTCTTCGACGAAGTCTTCGACCGGGCCTACCGGGTTGAGCGGCGCCTGGGGACGGTCTTCAGCGCCTTCGCCGGCCTGGCGGTTCTTATCGCCTGTCTGGGGCTCATCGGCCTCGCCTCCTTCACAGCCGAGCAAAAAACCAAGGAGATCGGCATCCGCAAGGTCCTCGGCGCGTCCTCCACGGGGATCATGGCCCTATTCTCGAAAGAGTTCATCAAATGGGTCGTTCTGGCCAACCTCATCGCCTGGCCGGTGGGATACTATGCCATGCGCACCTGGCTCAAGAATTTCGCCTATCGGATCGACCTGACCGTCCCGATGTTCCTGGGTTCGGCTCTGGCCGTCTTGGCAATCGCCGCGGCCGTCATCGGCCTTCAAACCTTCCGGGCCGCTTCCGCCAATCCGGCCGATTCCCTGAGGAGCGAATAGAGATTAGGCCTTGCTTGCCTTGCAAGCCGAGGCAAGTCCCATGTGAACCTTGCAAATCAAGGCCGCTTGGGAAGCCTGCCGGACAGGACGGCGTTGAAAACCATCCGGAACGTCCCGAACGGCTGGGCCCGCCACTGAGGACAGAAGCCGAACAAGACGATATGCCCTTTCCCGAATTCGACGTCGAGGGCCGCGGCCTTGTTCTGAAGGAATTTCTCCCCGATCAATAAGCCCGAAAGCAGCGGCGAACCCTCGGCCGCGTACTTGGCCAGAATCGTTCCCTTGAATCCTTCGCCGGTTTCGAAGACCGGGCTTCCGTCCGAGAATATCGCCGCCTTCGCCGGCATTCCGGCGGAAATTTCCTGGAAATCCCTTTAATCATGCCGTCAAATCCCGCTTGAACCCCAGCAAAAGGTCAAGACCAATATGAAGCAGACTTCATTTTGGTCTTGACTTTTCTGAATATTAGTTCATATTAGTCATATGAAAAGATACATCGAGAAAGACATTACGAGAGATCTCCGGCGAAAGCTCGTTCTGTTAGCCGGTCCTCGGCAGGTCGGCAAAACAACCCTCTCCAAGCAGCTTTTTTCTTCCTGCGTCTACCTGAATTACGACAGTAGTCGGGACCGGCGGATTATCCTGGACGGAGAATGGCCGCGCCAGACTGAATTGGTGATCTTCGACGAGCTGCACAAGATGAAGAAATGGAAATCCTGGATCAAAGGCGTATTTGATACAGAGGGCGTGAATCCGCCCCTGCTGGTGACGGGCTCGGCGCGGCTCGAGACCGCAAGAAAGGGCGGCGACTCCCTGGCCGGCCGGTTCTTTTACTATCGCCTGCATCCCCTGTCGGTGAAGGAATGCGTCGATTTTTGCGATGAGCCCCTGTCCGGGATCGTGGACAAACTGCTGACGGTTGGAGGTTTTCCCGAACCCTATTTGAACGGCACAGAAGGATACGCCAAACGTTGGCGGCGAACGCACTTGGATACCATTCTGAGGCAGGACCTCCTGGACTTGGAGAGGGTCAGGGACATCAAGTCGATTGAGATTATGATTGAGCTGCTCAGAAGCAGGGTCGGATCGATGATTTCCTGCTCTTCGCTAGCCAATGACCTGCAGGTTTCCGGCCATACCGTGAAGCACTGGCTGCAGATCCTGGAGAACCTGTATGTGATATTCCCCGTCCGGCCCTATTCCCAAAAGATCGCCCGCAGCATTCTGAAAGAGGCTAAGTACTATTTTTATGACTGCGGAGCGGTGACCGGAGGAAAAGGCGCCCGGCTGGAGAACATGGTCGCCTTAGAGCTTTTCAAGGAGTTGCACTATCTCGAAGACACCACCGGCAGCAAGGTCTCTCTGCACTACCTTCGCGATAAGCAGATGCGCGAAGTCGATTTTCTAGCCGTGATAGACGACAAGCCGGTCATGATGGTGGAAGTGAAAGAAAGCGACGATTCCTTCGCCAGGAGTATCTTCCACTTCAAATCCTTTTTACCCGCGGCCAAGCCGCACCAGGTGGTCTTGAACCTGCGTCGGCCTAAAGAAAAAGACGGCGTCAAAATGGTCGCGATCGAGGAGTTCTTGAAAAACCTGAGTTTTCGGTAAATTTTTCCAATGACCGTCCGCGGCCGCGGGATCTCCGAGACGTTTGCCGAAATCCGGACGCTGTTCGACGACCGACGACGGCTCGAACGCTGAGGGCTTATTTGAGAAGAGGAAGCAGGTCCTTCTCCAGCATATAGGAATAAGAAATCAGCTTTCCGTTGAAGACCAGGCCGAAGGTCCCGTAAGCTGAGGGCGATTTTTCCCGGATTTCGGCGGCGCTTTCCAACCGGACGACTCGGGATTTGACCTTGGCTTTACCCGCCGTCTCGACGGCCATGTTCGCCGCGTCTTCAATATAGGGGCACTGCCCGGTCCGAATGACGGTCAGGCCTTTACCGAATAGGACCGCCTTCTTCTCCCAATCGCCGGAAAATCGCGGCTTCGAGGCCTTGCCGAAGGATTTCACCATCAGGGAAAACGACGGCGGGGCGGTGTCGACGCACTCGAAACCAGCCTTCTCCAGCACGCGCTTCCCCACAAGCCATGTCCCTTCGCTTGCGACCATGACGACGCCATTTTTCCCAGCGCGCTCGGCATCCTCGAGGCAAGCATCAAGAAGGATCTTGCCGTACCCCTTTCCCTTACTTTTGCCGACCACCCAAAGGCAGTGAATCGCCATAAAGCCCTTCGCCTCGATCGCCCTCCAGGCAAATTCGGCCGGAAGGTATTCGATAAACCCGCGTTCCGGCAACTCCAGCATTTTAATCCTGAGGCCTTCATCAAAACGCTTCTTGAGCCAATCCGACTTGAGCCCGTACCCGGGAGCCTTCTTCTTGCTCATGTAGCAAAAGAAGCCCGTCCGAGCGACATTGTCCGCATTGACATCGATGATCGTCATGGTGAATCCACTCCCCGCAAAGTAAAATTCCCGGCTTCCCTATTTTACCCATCGCCCGAAAAATACCAAACGCTCCCGGCCGGCAAGGCCTTGACATCGGCCCGACTCGCGTTCATATTCATAAAACCCAGAGAATGCGGCTTCAAGCGCCGAAAGGGAATGGCCGGCTATGATCGATCCGAGAGAAATCGCAAAAATCGCCGGCGAGTGCCAGAAAGAAGCCACCCGATTCCTCTCGTTTCTCGTTAACCATGAAGAGAAACATCTGGATTTCGGCGGAAAGGCCGTCCCCTACCTCGCCGCCGGATCCGGAAGCAAGACGCTTCTGACATTCGCCGGGGGCTGGGGCGGCGTCGAGTTGGCCTACGATTTTGTTCTCGCCCTTAAGGATCGGCACCGGGTGATCGTCGTCGATATTTCGGCTTTTGAAGACCCGGAGGAAATGGGGAGCGGGATCAATCTCGTTCTCGACCGCGAGGGAGTCGGCCGGGCCGTCGTCTTCGGCCAATCGTTCAGCGGGATCATCGCCCAAGCCTATTTCCGGAGACACTTCGCCCGGACGAGCGGCCTGATTCTGGCCAACACCCTGGCCCCCCGCCCGGAGCGGAGCAAGGTCTGGGCCCTGACCCTGATGAAAGTTCTTCCCCTGGGACTCATGAAAATCGCGGCCCGAAAAAAAATGAGCCGGCTCTCGGAATTCAAACGCCCGATTCCGGCCGATGTCCAGGAACGCAGAAAATTCGCCTCGAAGCTCCTTGTCAGGATGATCGACACCTATTGGACCAGGGCCAAGCTGCTCAACGTCCTGAAGCTCGCCTTCGCCTTCAATAAAGAGGGATTTCCGCCCGAGGGCGCGCTGGCCGGCTGGCAGGGGAAGATTCTGATCGTGACCAGCGATGACGAGCCCTATTTCCCGGACGCCGGACTCTTGATGAACGGGCTGCCGGGAACCGAAATGTTCAAGCTGCCGGTCGGATTCGGCCACACGGCGCCCCAGATTCACAGGGAGGAGTTTCACGAAATAATCAGAGACTTCATCGTTCATCTGGATTAACCTGCATTATTCATATAATTTTATGATTTCTATAATTATTGTTTTTTCAATAAGATGAGAAAAGCGGATCACCGCTGATCGATCTTCCCTCCGACATAATGAATCCGGTCGCCGGGGTCCCGGACGGGGCCGAATTGAAGATGGGGATACTTCCGGCCCAACTCCCCGGCCAGCTCGCGGACGCTTTCCGCGTTCCCGGAGCGGTCATAGGGAATGACGGCTTTCGGTTTAAGCTTATCGACGATATAGGCGGCGTACGCGTTTTCCTGTCCCGGCGTAACCTCGACGAAGGCCAGGTCGCAAGATTTCGTTTTTTCGGCCAGGAAGTCGATTTCCTTCTTGAAGGCCTCCAGATCTTCGGGAAAGAAGTTCGGGTAGAAGATCGTCAGGCCGTCGACTTTAATCAGATAACCGAGGGATCCCATGTTGCCTGCGTCCCGGGTCTCATAAGGGATAATATCAACATCGCCGAATTGCTGGATT
>Ga0105099_10001237_pt1 | contig 16240 bp, 20 predicted proteins | sample PPLLak3cmMay2015_2_FD_79138 | JGI IMG/M metagenome (GOLD analysis project Ga0105099, IMG submission 79138) | Freshwater sediment microbial communities from Prairie Pothole Lake near Jamestown, North Dakota, USA - PPLs Lake P8 Core (1) Depth... | ecosystem: Environmental > Aquatic > Freshwater >... | reverse complement strand
CCCGATGTTCTTGAATAATTCCAGCGGTACTATCTCTCGAATTAATTTAATAACATCTTCCGCATCACTCAAACTGTCCATTGCTTCGGATAAAGATATATCAACAAAATTGCCGGGATAGCGCACCTCGACGGCAAATGGTGCAAGCCTTTCCGCTTTATCTCGTATTGCAGCGATTTGGGATTCTTGATATTGACACATAGATGATGTATATTGGCGCTTGGATAACAGATAGTAGATAGCATGGATACTGGGCATAGAGAAGATAGATATTGGATACTGGATACTCGATTCAGACTTTTGGATATTAAATGGTGAAAAACAATTTCAATCCTTGACTGGTAGATTCAGTTTTTTTGATAGGGGATTGGTTATAGAATAATAATCTTTCGGTTACAGCCGGGTATACAAGGCCAGCTATAATACTTTATGCGATTAAGGTATTCAGCAGGATTTCGTTGTCAGGTTAGAGTCTGTAGCTGAATTATCTACGTTTCCTGCGTAGATAATTTAGCGTACAGACTCTTATCCCAAAGCCATACAATATGTTACAAAAGCTTCCGGCTTTGCCGGGTTAGAACCTTAGAAAAAATTTTCTGACATTTTTAGCCAGAAAATATTTTCGTGAAGGTTCTTGTCCAGCTCGTCTGGGTTACGTCTGTGTGTCCTGCTTTTTTACCCAGCCATTCCACATCTTTACATAAATCAACAGATATAATAACCGCCTGTTTTAAGTGAGCCTCGAAATTCTATAATTTTCTCATTCTTTAATTTTTTCAGCATCCGTTCCAATGATCGTTGAGACATATTCATTGAGGCTTTTATTTTTTGTGACCGGATTCCGGGATTTTTGCTTATTATTGAAACGATCTCTTTTATTCCGCCATTTATTCCGCCATTTATTCCGCCATTTATTCCGCCATTTATTCCGCCATTGATACGCTCTTTATAACAAGTAACTCGGAACCCTTCCTGAAATTCCTCAAAAATTGGTTGCCTCAGGCCGTATTCATTAAAAGAATCCCTTATCCGCCGTATGCCGGAACCGTACTTTTCAATCAATCCGGCTTCCTTAAACATTAGAGCAATCAATTTATTTCTCGTTTTTGAACTGTAATTACCGGAAAGAAGTTTATCTATCGTCAAATTATCGTAGAGAGCGCCCGGATTATAAAATTCGATTCGGTCATCGAATATTTTAATAATAGAATCGCTACTGCTTCGGTAATCACGATGAATAACCATGTTTAGGATAATTTCACGTAATGCGGTAACTGGGTAGTCATATCTCTCTTCTCTCTGAGGGCTCCCTGTAATGATATATTCAATCATAAGATGTTTTTTAACCGCATCAAATACCAATTCTACTTCTTTAAAAAGGTCGCAATTAATAGATACGCTGTCAATAATTTTCGTAGGAGATTTGAATCGCCCTACTTGTATGCCGCTGATTAAAACAAAATCTTTTGCAAAAAGAAGATATGCGCCCAGTGTAGGCTTATCTTCTCTTATGAGTTCGTATTTCCGGAGAACCTGCAGAGAATCCTCTGTAATGGTTCGAGAAGAATGTTGCTCGATTCTACGGATAAAATCCATGACTTTTTCCATGGAGATGTCTTTAATGCCATACATAGCGGCCGGGTAGTAATCCCAGCTACTATTGATCGTTTTCAAATGTTCATTGGTTATTTCTGTTGTATCCATGGAATGATTCGAATTAGCGATACGTTTGAAATAGCGGCCTTTACATGATACCGGTTTAACGGGGAACTCATCGACATGCAATTCTACTATGGTTTTTCCACGAATATCATAAATGATAAAATCCGGAACAATAGAAGGTGATGTAGAAAGCTTTATCTGATTTACCCATTGCTGAACCGTTTCTTTCCCTAATGTAATACCGCTTTTTGTACCGCCGTCGGTTATCCCGATAAAAATCGACCCGCCTTCAGTATTTGCAAATGCGGAAACCGTCTCGACAGTCTCCTTATCGAAAGACGTCTTGAATTCAACCGTTTCGGATTCTTTTACAGGAATTTTCTTTTTCATATTACAACAGTACTATGCAGTGAATATAAGCGTCAACAAAGCTCCGTATGCTTGATTCTGGATACTGGCGCCTGGATAATAGATAGTAGATAGCATGGATACTGGACATAGAGATGATAGATATTGGATATTGGATATTGGATACTGGATGCTCGATTCAGACTTTTGGATAATAGAAGGTGAAAATAATTTCAACCCTTGACTGGTTTTTTGGGTTTTTTGACAGGGGATTAGTTTCGATTTACACTTTAATGCGATAATATCCTTGCTTGGGTACACCGACATATTCAATCCTGTCTCGTTCTTTTAACTCTGATATATCTCTTTTGGCGGTTTTTGTTGAGACTTTCCAGTTTGAAGCCAACTGTGATGCTTTTACTTTTTTTCCTTGTGCAATTTGTTTAAGAAACCATTGCTGTCGCGCATTTACAGGGACATTTACAGGGACATTTTTTTGGGGATAGAAGACCACGCGGAGTACTGTGCCAAATTCAATCCATTGTGGCTCCGGGTAATAATGCGTTGAGCGGAGGGCTTGTAATCAAGCTATCCACTCTTACGCAGTATTATCCCGTAGCTACAACGAAGGGATAATTGCCGGTGCGGCAGGCTTCTATAACTCTTTTATAGCCGCTGCCCCATTCCTCAATTAATTTCATTTCACGGAAAATACGCGCAATGACACGGTTCCGGATTTTGCTTACACCGGCTTTCAATTCATCCAAAGTCATCCCGAATGGAAGCATTCCCGGGTTTTGGATTTCCATTCTGTCATCATACACTGCCACAAGAATACGCATTCCAGTCAAGGAATAATCCGCATGTACAATCGCGTTAATCAGCACCTCTCGAACTGCGACCTCCGGATACTCCGGTATATCCTGCCTTTTCATTGTTTTAATTCTTGCCGCCATCTTTGTATTCCGCCTGATAAATTTGGGGACTTCGTCAATTGCATTCAGAATTCCACCCTCAATATCCAAGCGGTCTATAAACTCTGTTCTGTCCTTACCCTTGAAGCGTGCGCAGCTTACTCTCGCATCGGGGAAATAACGTTCTCTTATTTCATCTTTCCCGAATAAAATTACGCCGCCATTAGTCGGCGCAAGCTTTCCGGCGTGCAAGCCCGCAATACCCAGTGATTCTAGTTTATGCGTATCAAATTTCCTCCCCATCATTAAAAATACGCGCTTGAGTTTTTCTCTGTCCAAATCGTTAATGTCGGCATCTGAGCAGAAAATTTGATCAAACGATATTCCGGAAGGCAAACGACGTAATTCAGCAATTATTTCGGGTCCGGCCTGGCGGTTTGTAGAACCAAGCCGCACATAAACGCCTTTTTCCGGCCCCTCGGATTTCAAATAATAGGCGCCGTGCAAATGCGGGACCTGTATAATCAGCAATTCTTTTTTATTGTAGGTATACAACTCTATTTCCGGCATTAAGATAGGGCTGATAGTATCGGCAATAGCGCTTGCCAATTGCTCTTCGACGAGAAGCGAATTTTGAATGCCGATTATTTTCCCGCTGTCTTCGCGTCCGATAATAAGCGCTCCTCCGGCGGTATTCGCAAAAGCGATTATTGTTTTCATAATAGGCTTGAGTGAAGAGGCGTCTCGCTTGAATTCGAGAGTTTTTCCTTCATGACCCTTAAGGATATCAGGAATGTTTAAAGGCATAGGTATTAAGAGCTATCCGAGTAATTTTACCAGAAAAATACTTTAATAATTGGCCTGATGATGGATGATAGACAGTTGATAATATGCTATAGCTCCAGGTATTTGAAGTCAAGCAGTTTCTGATGGTACGCTATTTGGTTTGTTATATAATCGCTTGCCATTCTCCTTGCCGTCTTCCACCAATTCGGGTAATAAGTTTCTTCTCCTTCAACTTTGCCAGAAGCCGCTCAATTGTTCTTTCGGACGGCCCAGTTCATACGGACCATTTCAGGAATAACCGCTCCCGGAGATGATTTAACGATTTTGTACACTTTGGCTATACTGCCCGACAATTCTTTCCCGACATCTTTTTTTTCTATTCGGTATAGGCCAATCCCGCAATCCCGGCAAAGCCACAAACTTTTGTGACTAAAAATGTATTATACTTCCCTTTGCGTGCTTTGCGGTCTTTGCGAGAGAAAACTTCTTTGATCTTTCTTCCGTTCATTCGAGTCCCGAGTCCCCCGCATTTATCCGCTATTTCTTAACCTTTTTCCGCATCTCTTCGATCTTGCTTATTGGCAGGCCGGTAATTTTTCTGATATCGGTATTGTTCATGCCGAGGGATATCATTTTTCCGGCATCTTCTGTTTTGCCCTTCTCGATACCCTTCTCGATACCTATTTTCACCCCTTCCTGCACCCATTTTTCCGCGATTGTCGGCATAATAGAACCTCCGTCGTTTAGTGATTTCTCAATAGTTCTTTCAGAAAGGTCTGTTTCGTGAAACATACAGGCATACCCATTGCAAAAAATGCTATATATTTAAAAATCAGGGAAATCGGAATCCCGGATATTGGTGTGTGCCTTAATCTGACAGTACAAACATTTCTCGCACGATGCGCCTCTGTTTTTCTTTCAAATATGCTTCTCGGTCGAAGGATATTTCGCCATCCTCTTGATTAAACCGGTCGAAATCATCCATGGACAGAACCTGTTTGCTGCGCTGTAATTGCGTAATCTGCGGCAACCCTAATAATTCACTTGATTTTTGAGGCATACACTATACTTTATTTTTTCAAGTAGTTTTTAATTTTATCAAACAGTTCACTGGTGCCGTATTTTTCAAAGAGAGATTTGATATTCGGGTTTTCCAGATCAATCCCGTTCGCTTGAATTAAAAATACAATATCAGGCATATCAACCAATTCCCGGCGGGGATTCCATTTAATGGAATGCAATTTCAAGGCTATTAGATTTTCCAGATTCGGCGTCACGAATGACTCGCCCGCAATGGTAACACGGTCTCCAGTGTCAAAAATCTTTCTGACGGTGGTTTCGTCGCTGAACATGAAATCGATGTCTCGAAGGTTCTGTCCCGCAATCTGTACAAAAACTTCGTGTTCGCAAACGATGGCATAGCCGTGTCGCTTAAGTTCAGGGAAGACCTTGTTGAAAGTATCTTTTGTTACGAGAAAGTCGATATCGACAGTATGCCGGGTCACTTTGTGCGCATTAACCGCATACCCGCCGATGAGAACGCCGAAGGTAGCGGTGTCTTTGAAAATCGAAGCTAATAACGTGAAGGTCGATTGGTTCATTCTTGTTTCTGTATAATTTCCTGTGGTTAAAATCAGTTCTTATTCATGAGCATCCGTCTCTTCATCCGTTTGTGAAGCAAGCAGCAGCCATTCAGCCATCCACTCACCCCGTTTTTCAAGATCAAGTTTGCAGAGTTCCCGTTGGTCTTCGCTGAGATACGGGCATTCCGCCGGCATTGTATAAGGCTCAAGAAGATGCAGCGACGCTTTTTTTATTATATCGGATTCAACCATACCGTTTTATAATAAAGAAAACGCGATCTCAGCTGATTGTTCGTGTTGCGTTAAAAGCGGGCACGCCTGGCCGGAACTGAGTAAAATACGGGCGCCGGCTTCAACAAATTCCCGGTGTAGTTGCTGATAGGGATTTTGTATCATCGGTATTTTCACCTTCGTTCTTTCATCGTGGCTCTCCGCATTCGCGTCAACAATTTTCATATTACTCCCCGGCACTATTCAGCCACGCTGTTTTTTCTTTCTTCCTTAATCCGTGATCTGCAAAATCCTTTAAAAAGCCCCTTGCTTTCTTCTCATCGTTTTTAACAAGCTCGATTTTAACGAAAACATTCCTTTTTCTGCCGGGTGGGTGAAAACCCTTGATAAAAACCCCATCTTTTTGAATAACTGCTTTTGCGATCATACTATTCTCCGTCTATTGTGAAGTACAGATGCGGTTTGTTGGCATCATTAGTTATAATCCGGGTAATCCGGCATATCTTGAATAATCCTGACCAAACAGTATTGCGGGCTATTGGGCTATCTTTTTTCTTGTTCTGACTAATCCGCTGCCGCACTTTTCAATATCTTTTCTTTTAAAGATACTTTTTTGACCAAAAATCCGACATTCTTAACTTTGCGTACTTTGCGATCTTTGCGAGAGAACATTTCCTCAATCCGTTTTCCGTTACCCTTTAACGACACACTGCCAAAGAGGGTTTTTAAAAAAATCAAACACACGCAGTATTGTTTTGATTGACGTTATCTTTTGGTTTCTTCCCAATATCCGCCTTTATCCGAGCCAATGCGCCTGATTACATTTCCGTCCTGCAGCTTCCTGATGTACCTCTGGGCGTTACGCCCGGAAACGCCGAGGTGCTTTGCAATATCAGAAGCTGAAATTCTTCTGTTTTGTTTGATGGTTTTTAAAATATTCTCTTCTATCGCCCTTTTTTCTACGACATTTTCTACGACATCGGCTTTTTTACTGAATACAGTTACTCTGAACCCATGCTGGAAATTCTCAAAAGCAGGGGTTGCGAGTCCATAATCATTAAAAGCTTTAATTATTCGGGAGATACCTGATCCGTATTGCTCGATTATTCCGGCCTCTTTAAAAATCGCTGCGATTTTTTTATTCCGTACATGCGAGGTATAACTACCGCTGAGCAGTTGCTCCACAGAAAGCCCGCCGATGAGGCCTCCGGGGTTGAAAAACTATGTCTATCAACCGATGCTTAATTAACCAAAAATCCAGTATTTCCCTTCGCGTGCTTTGCGCTCTTTGCGAGAGAATTTCTTTCCGGATTTGAATTTAAAAACGCCTGAAACCTATTGCTATTTCTTGCCGTTTCTCCGCGGCTCGTCAATTCTGCTGATCGACAGGCCGCACCTTTCCCCCGTGGGCGGCACCCGAAGAAAAAACTTCAACGGTGCGCACGCGAATACTGTTACCGGCAGATCAGGCCAAAACCTTAATATAATTTATTGTTCAACTGTTGAACAATCAAATTAAGCATTTTGGATATTCACAAACAGATCCAGCAGCAAGAATGGCAAGGTCAATGCCACGGCTGAACTCATATCCGACCCGTAATAATACGCACGCCTGTCCTCTGATAAGCTGAAAACGCACCTTGTGTGAACGCAGTACGGAAAGGACATTGAAAATCGGGCGCAGAGTCAAGACTTCCTCCAACTGCCGGATAAAAATCATATATTTTTTCTTTTTCCAGCCATCGTTCGGCCGGGGTTAAACGATACCAATCCCTCCATTCGTCGTCTATGAAAGTGTCCGGTTCTCTGTTATGACACATTCAATGTTGCGTGTTCCCCCACCATGTATTTTTTTGCCCAGGTCGAGTGTATTAATTTGTCAAGATATGCTGTCCTGTTCTTCAAGCGCCTTATCGAGCAACGTGTATACTCCGAGGGTTTTGCAGATTTTTATCAGATAATCACGATCAAGCTGTTTTCCCTGCACCTTGATGACACTCATCGCGTCCCGCCATTGCCGCTCGGATACGCCTCCTCCGGATTTGAACCAGTATAGTTTTTGCGCGATAATGTCCTCCGGGCTGCATATATAGATTGCACTGCTATCCGCATCTGCAATTTCATATAAAACCCGGCGTTCCATTTCCATGAAGGAAGCGCTGTCTGTTTTTAGAATGAATATATCAACTTTAAACAAGCTTTCCTTCTCAATAATATTGAACGACGCGCGGTTTCTCACCGCGTCTTTTGCCATTTCATCGTCAAAATAAAAACCAGGCGAAAGTGCCGCTGACAGCGGGCCGAGATGTTTTTCCGTCAGGTCTGCGACAATATCCGCGTCCTGCGTAGCGCGGGGTATGCCGTGAAGCGAACTTGCCAGGGACCCTCCGACCAGATAGCGTATACCCAGCGACTCAAGAACATCCGCGACTTTTTTTACTATTTGCAACGGGTCGGAGAAACTCATATTAATACCCTTCCTTCTCCGGGTCCCAACCTGACAAACGAATCATTGTTTCCCGTGGAAGCCATAACGCGGCAAGCCGCAGCCGCTCCTCTCGCTCGCTCATACGTCCATACCGCCGCCTCAGTCGGGTGAGAGCCATGCGCTGACTTAGCCTGGTTAAAGCAACAACCTGCTGTAATTTGCGGGCCGATGACATGGCGCGGTATCCTTCGATAAGGATGCGCTCGGCTTCAGCACTAGTATCGTTTGTTAATGGATATTCAGCGATCATTTTTTCTCTGGTATTTTTAGTATTGTTTCCTGTAAAACCTATAAAAACTCACGCAGGCTGCGCTTCCGTTTAACCTCGTTCGAATATAAAAATCAACTGCTTCCAATTGCATATATAACTTCGCATACCTTTTCAACATCTATTGTTTCATAGCACGGCAACGTTATTAACGAATTGAAAAGATTCAAAGCATTTTTCTGGATATTCTTATATTTCTTTTTATAGTACGTTGTTCCACTCAGGCAGTATGTTCCGATGGTAGATTCAATGTTATTTTTTAACAGGTGTGCAATTAATAAATCCCTTCCAATGCCGTGCGGGACTTTAAACACTAATGATTGGATATTACTGACAGCATGTCCGCTGATTTTTTGTGCTTCAAGCCCTGTTTCCCGAAGATTTTTAATATAGCTATCCCGTATCGCGTTCCTGCCCGCAATAATTGTATCTAACTTTTCCAATTGCTTTATTCCCATTATCGCCTGAAGCTCGGGTAATCTGAAATTATATCCAAAATCAATAAAATCAAATGCGCCGTCTCTCTTTACCGCACCATGATTCAGCTTTCGTTCCAGTATCCGGGCATAATCGGCATTGTTTGTTGTTATCGCCCCACCTTCACCAGTTGTCACTAGTTTCCGCGGATGAAAACTGAAACAGGTCAAATCAGCAATATTTCCGCACTTAACACCGTTTTCCGAACTTCCAATGGCACACGCTGCGTCTTCGATTATAGGCACATGGTTCTTCCGGCAAATCTCTTTGACTGCATTTGCACCGGTTGGATTCCCAAAAGCATCAACAAAAATGACTGCCTTGGTCTTTTTAGTGATTTTGCGCGCCAACTCTTCGGCCGTCATAGTAAAGGTTTCACAATCAACATCGGCAAATATCGGCGTTGCTCCCAGGTCCTCCACCACATTTGCCGTCGCTGGAAACGAAAAATCGGAAACAATCACCTCGTCGCCGGGTTGTATACCCAGCAGCCTCAAACACAGCCACAATGCCGTTGTTGCAGACGTCGTAAGAAATGCATATCGCGCTCCCGTATACGCTTTAATGGCGTTCCTGAACGCTTCGACATGGTTTCCTTTTGTAAATATGCCGCAGTCAAAAACTTCCCGGAACTCTTCTTCGATCTCAGCAAAAGAGATATAAGGTTTTATTAACCGGATCAACGCGTCAGTCCTTTTTTTGAAAACAGGTCAACATACCAGGCAACCGTCTGTTGCAGCCCCTCGTCGAACGGGGTAAAACGGCAGTTTATCATTTCAGACATTTTCCTGTTATCCGCGTTGTGGCAGAGAACATCACATGCACGCGCATCTTTTCCGTCCACTGTTCCCGCATACCTCATCAACGCGCATATTTTCTTGATAACGTCCCCGATGGCTATCTGACCGTTGGTGGAAATGTTAATGCTTTCACCCGGAGACAGCTTGCTGAAAACCTGTATGATTGCATCTATGGTATCATGAACAAAAATAAAATCCCGCTTTTGAAGGCCGGTTCCGTGGATGACCGGTTTTAAGCCGCTCATTATCAGATGTATTGTTACCGGGATGACGCCGGCCAGATACCCCCGAAAGTTCTGGCGAGGGCCGTAATTGTTGAAAGGCCGTACAATGAAGGCGTCGAGGCCAAACATGCGAAAGTAGGTCTCGACGGCCATATCGGCCGCAGCTTTACCCGCAGCATACGTAGTGGTCGGATTGCGCGGGTGTCTCTCGTCCATCGGCTCATACACTGCCGTGCCATAAACCTCGGAGGTCGAAAAATGGCACAAGGTCCTGAATGCTCCCCGCCGCTGAAACTCCAGCAGGTTCAAAACAACGGTGACATTGGTATCAAAGGAGTTCCGGGGATTAACAAATGAGTAGTTCAGCGCTTTGGTCGCGCAATTAAAAACAATATCAACAGCGTGACGCTCAAAGATACAGGCCAGAGAACTGTGTATTTCAGCGTCGTCTTTATACAGCACCGCGCCGTGTCCTGTTGCCTTTTCAAGGTTTTCTTCGTCGCCAAGAAACATGTTGTCGATGATTACCACCTGCCTCGCTCCTTCGGCAAGCAGGCGATCGACCAGATGGCTGCCGATAAAACCGGCGCCGCCGGTAACCAAAACCGTGCTGTTTTTAATTGGAGTGCGCATGTTTCTCCTTGATAATTGACTGCACCCGCTGCGCAACCTTTATCGCATTGAAACTATCGAGCGCATGTGCCGCTTCCCCGCCGGATGCTTCAGAGAGTATGGAATCAATAAAACATGAATCTTCCGACAGCAGCGCCTCCTGGCTTGACACCGAAATCGTTTCTTCTATCGACGAAAGAAACACGCCCCGATATGACTGGTTAACGGTTTGGCGGTTTACCAGCAGCTCTTTTCGCAACAAATTGCAATCGATATACATGTTATCGCAGGTTACATTAATCTGCCTGATTCTTTTCTCTGTTATTCTGCTCGCAGTGATGGAAGAGAAAGATCCGTTTGCGTGGGTTAACACCGCATGAGCGAAAACAACGAGGTTTTCCGCCGCCACACCATGGACTGAAACCTCTTTCACGTCACCGCTCAGATAAATGGCTAAATCAATATCATGAATCATAAGATCGACAATCACATCAACATCGGTTATTCTGTTGCTCAACTTGTTTGTTCTGACAAAATCTATATTGACAACTCTATTATTGTTGTGCTGCAGGATTTTTTTCAATTCTATGATTGCAGGGTTAAATCGTTCAATAAATCCTACGCTGATGGTAATAGCCTTCTCTGCGGCAAACCTGCATATATCCTCTGTTGTTTCAACACTGTCGGTGAGCGGTTTTTCAACGAATATTTTTTTGACCCATTGCCCGGCCTTGCGAATCATATCATAATGGGTTGTGGTCGGTGTGACAATGAAGACCGCCTCGACATTTTTTAAATCGGTCTCCAGGTTTTCGGATGGTTTCACACCATAGCGGCCGGCTGATTCGTTCATCACATCCTTGTTGATGTCATAAATAAAACCAAGTTCAACCGTTTTAAGCATGGACAATACCCGCAAATGATTCTGCCCCATTTTCCCAAGGCCTATCAGCCCGACTTTTACCGGTCTCTGTTTGTTCATATCCAGATCTTTTAAACTCTGAAACCCTCTTTATTTATATACGAGCAATGTTTTGCGGGATTACCCACTACCAGGGAATACGGCTCCACATCCTTTACAACAACACTCCCCGCGCCGACCATCGCATACTCCCCGATCGTAACTCCGCAGATAATCGTCGCATTGGCGCCGATGCTGGCCCCTTTTTTTATTAAGGTCTCCACGATTTTCCATTCAGTATTAAACGCCCGGGGAACCTTATCATTGGTAAGGGTAGCATTGGGACCGATAAAAACATCATCCTCAATAGTAACTCCGCTATACACGGATACTCCATTTTGGATTTTTACCCGCGAGCCTATTTTCACCCCATGATCGATATACGTGTCTTTACTTATAATACATTCCTCTCCGATCTCGGCATTTTCACGAATCTGAGAATTAATCCATATTTTTGTCCCATTTCCTATTTTACAAGTATCCGACACGTGCGCGCTCGGATGCACAAAACAATTGCTATCGCCAACTTTTTCATTGCTCATACGTTGTTATTTATTTTGAACGGCCTGTGTTAATGCAATTGTAACTTGATACAATAATCATCTTGATGTTAGGTAAATAATCTGGCGGGATTACCCGCTACTGTTGTCCGTGGTTTTACATCGTTAATCACCACACTTCCCATCCCGATAAGGCTCTTCGGGCCGATACAAACACCATTCTTTATTAAAGCGCCAGCCCCCAGATAACAATTTTTGTTAACAGTACTATATCCCGAAACGTTTACATTACTTGCAACACAGCAATAGTCATCGATTAGGCTATCATGATGTAATTGTGAGCCCGGCAAAATGATAACATGATCACCGATTCTTGCCTTTGCGCCGACAAAAACATGCTGCATGATTACGCTCCCGTTGCCAATGCTCGCGCTCGGTGAAACAGATGCCGATGGATGGATTATTGAAAGAAATTGCGCTAAAGGGATCCCCGTTTTCTGAATTATGTCATGCTTTTTTAAAAAGGATGTCGGGCTTCCGATACCATTGATAAAAAATGCGTCCTTATAAAGGGCAGCATCGCCTAATGAGCCAATAACTTCTGCGCCGTTATACTTTTTGCCTCTGGTATCGTTATTATCGTCAAGAAAACCGATAACTTTGTATGGTTTCACTTTCCGTAAATCATTAATATCTTCGATAATATCAAAAATATCAAAACAGTTGCCGGCAAAACCTAAAATAACGACTTTTTTCATGGCGATAATAACCGGGTATTTAATTCGATTCAGCCAACCGCAGAATAGGCGAATTCGCTGATGGCTCTTTCAAGTTCGGGTTTATCCATAAGCTGCAGCGTCTTTATTCCGCCCTCATCAAGAACACTCTTCAATAGCGCTCTCAACCTTGATTTTTCAATGCCCATGCCATACACATATCCGTTTTTGTAAGGGTCGCCGATCCATTCGTTTGGTATATTTCCGGAAATCATGCTGACATACCGCTGCGCAACCGCTTCTGCCGCCCAGTTTGTTCTGACGAATTGTCCGACCGCTGAACCGGTTTTGAGCCTTACATTACGGTCTTGAACAAGGCTCTTTACCTTTGCCTTGAATTCATCCGGCAGGCAGAATATACCGGGCGGAATATACTCTGGGGGGACATCGTCCTTGATTTGGTCGGCATAGTAGCCCCCCACAACCGCCGGCTTCGAAAACCAGGCAGCTTCCGTGGCAAAAACAGCCAGGGGCGTGTCGCTGTAAAGCTGGTCAACGACAAAATCGCACAGTTGAAGCTCCCGGACGACTTCATTGTTGGGCTTGCCGGCTATCTCAACATAGTCGATACGCAGTCCTTCTTCCTTGAGCTCGTGAATCATCGCGCGAATTTTTTCCGTGCCTTTGGGGCCGGTTTTCGAAGGCGCGTGCAGTATGCGAACGGTGTCCTTGCCTAAAGCAACACCCGTCAAAACAGCTTGAATCTCCGGATTATGCGGTTTATACGGAATACCAATAACCAGCCCATTAATAAACGGACGGGTGTGAAAGTGTGCCTGGGAATAAAAATTGACGCAAACATCGGCATATTTTTCGATGACGTTTATTTTATTTTTTATTTTAGCAGCAAGTTTAATGCAGGATTTAATTGTGCGCGTGCCGTTCTCCTGCATTATTGCCCCGGATAAATAGGGCGGCCGGGAATCCGACCCTAAAAAAACATAGATTATTTTTTTCTTAAAAAACTTCAGTACCGGCAGATCATAAAAATGAAAAAATGTCGAATTATAAAAGAATATAAAAGTGTTGAAATGCAACAGGCACCATACAAACAGCACAACCGAAGACAGCACATCAGCACAGCGCCACAACGCTTTAAAAAACGAATTTCCGGCCTCTTTCTTTTTGCCGTATGTCTTTCTTTTAAAGCGTATAAAGGCATTATCGCCGGGTTTGTTTGAATATTGAAATGCATGGTCGAATATATTTATCTGTGTGCATTTGATTCCTAAGGAGTCAAATCCCTTCCTGAGATTATTTGCATAGCCGGCAACCTCCCGCAAGCCTATCATGACTTTTACGGCAGAATCGCGGTTTTTCATAGTACGCCTGTGTACCGGTACACTCTTTTAGTCCGCAACGAGATTACACTGGTTTATGATTTCCCGGATTCAAAACGCAAAATTGTATCCGCGATAGCTTCTGCGGATTTCCCGTTGCCGTATTCATCAATCTCTTTTCTTTGGCCTGCATATTCTATCATGCTGTTAATATTTGTAACAATATCGGAAGAATCCGATGCATCGGCCAGAGCGTTCCAGCCGGCCTCGACCGTTTCGACCCATTCGGTCTCATCCCGCACGGTGACGCACGGCACTTTGTGGAAATACGCCTCCTTCTGCACGCCGCCGGAATCGGTGACAATGCATTTCGCGCTGGTTTCAAGCCGGATCATATCAAAAAAACCAGCAGGATCGATAACCTTCAGCGTTTTTACAAGGTGCTGCAGATTATACCCGTCCGCCATTTTACGTGTCCTCGGATGCATCGGGAAAACAACGGGGATATCTGCGGAGACCCGGCCAAGCGCGGTAAATATGTTATTCAACCGGTCCGGGTCATCGGTATTTTCCGCCCGGTGTATTGTCGCCAGAATGAATCCATTTCGCTGAATATTCAGTTGCTGAAGAATAGTGCTTTGTTCATGAGCCCGCTCTCTATATTTCAATGCAACATCATACATAACATCGCCGGTTTTATACACGCCTTCCGTTATGCCTTCGTTTTGTAAATTATTGACCGCGGTTGAGGTTGGCGCAAAAAGAAGGGTAGAGAGCCGGTCTGCCACGATTCTGTTGATCTCCTCGGGCATTTTCCGATTAAAACTCCGCAGGCCTGCTTCAACATGGGCAACGGGAATATGAAGTTTCGCCGCAGTAAGAGCTGCAGCGAGCGTTGAGTTGGTATCTCCATATATCAGAATAATATCGGGCTTTTCATCCAGTAACACACTTTCGAGTCTTTTCATTATCTCGCCGGTCTGCACTGCGTGAGATCCGCTTCCGACGCCAAGGTTATACTGCGGCTCCGGTATATCCAGCTCATTAAAAAAGATACCGGACAAACCGTCGTCATAGTGCTGGCCCGTATGAACCAGTATCTCGCTGCAAACCGGACGCTTCAGGAATGCCTGTGAAACTGGCGCTGCTTTAATGAATTGCGGACGGGCGCCGATAACGGTTACTATCTTTTTCATGTTTGCCAAAACCGGTTATCTTAAAATTTTATCAAGTTTGCCAAGAAACTTTTCCATAGCAGCTTTAAAATTGATAAATGTATCATGGAACTGCTCCAGCACTATTCTTTCCCTGTTCCAATCCAGTTCGAACGAATAGCAATGCCTGAATACATGTCTGAAACCTCGAAAATTATCAAGCTGCCGGGCTAACGTATCATCTATAACTGCAGGTCTTATTCCCTCGATTTCAAGGCTCATTCTTTCAAGAATAGAACGATGCCATGTCTGGGGATCGATGTTATTTTCGAAGGTTCTGGCAATAAGCGTAAAAATATTTTCACACCCGTTGTAAAAATTGTGCAGGTAAAAACCTATCGTTGCTTTATCATAATTGTCAACCGTTTCAGGTATATTTTTTTTGCGTAAATATATCTTTAGCTCATTGTTGCACATTTCGAGCTTTGACAGTTGTTGCTTGATATTCGCCTTAAGCAGCTTAATCTTCTCTTTCATAGAGCACCTCGCCATATTTTTTAATGATACTCGTGAAATACGGATCATCATCCGGGGTTAACAGATCAACGGTTCTATGAAGACGATTCGACAATGCTCCCAGCAACTCCCAGTATTGAGCCGGGTTTATGCCCTCGATATATATATCAACGTCTGAAAATTCGTTCATCGATTTATTCACCGCAGAGCCAAAAACGATAATTTTTTGTATCAAAGGATATTTTTTAACGATATCTGGAATATTTTCTTTTACTGTTTTGATAGTATCCGAAGAAATTCTCCGGGATTTCTCCTTTTCGTTCGCTTCCTTCTCTAATAAAAAGGCTTTATATTTATTCAAAGTATTTCAAATCAATTGGTAGTATTCTACAGAATTATGTTCTTCGCATGTATCGGCCAAATACTGTACTTCAGCCGCCAATTCCATCCTTTTATCATATAAACATCTTGTTTTTCGTAAGCGTTCACGCCCCCTAAATCCCCCGAAGGGGGACTTGTAATGACTCGATTTTATTATAGTTATAAAACTTTTAACAGGTATAGATGATTGGCTCTTTTGTGAAATGTTGTTTAAAAGCCTTTGAAACAGGTCTATTGTATAGCTTCTGTCAAATGAAAAAGTCATCAGAGAATTTAATG
>Ga0105099_10001236_pt1 | contig 16251 bp, 14 predicted proteins | sample PPLLak3cmMay2015_2_FD_79138 | JGI IMG/M metagenome (GOLD analysis project Ga0105099, IMG submission 79138) | Freshwater sediment microbial communities from Prairie Pothole Lake near Jamestown, North Dakota, USA - PPLs Lake P8 Core (1) Depth... | ecosystem: Environmental > Aquatic > Freshwater >... | reverse complement strand
GATATTTATCCAATTCCGCCCGCTTTGCTTTCGCCGCCGCTTGGCCGGGATCCAGGGCGAGCGCCTGATCGTAGCATGCGCGGGCTTTGTCGATTTGACCAGCCAGGCGAAAGGCGTCGCCGAGGCTGACCCGGGCGTCTGCCGAGCGGGGATAAAGATCCGCCCGATACTGCAGAACTTCGAGCGCCAGGACGGTCTTTTTTTCGCCGAGGAGCGCGTCGCCCAATTCTCTCAGGCCGTCCTCGGGAAGCTTGCCCGGCACGCCGAATCTTTCCAGCCGCAGGTCCGCCTGCTTCCGAATCTCCGCAAACGTGCTTTCCTTGAGAGGCAGGGAGATTTGCCAGCCCTCAAAAAGCGCGCTCATCCCCTCCAGCAGGGATTCGAGAGGGACGTGCCCGCCGTTTCCGATGACGCGCAATTGACCGGTCAAACCGGGAGGCGCGAGGGTGTCGAGCGCCTCCTTCAGAGCCCCGTTCAGACTCAAGATCGTGGGAAAGTCGTTTTCGCCCATGACCGCGACCAGACGGCGCTTGCCGCCCTTGAAGCCGCGGATCCACTCGTCCCTTTTCGCCCGAAAGGAGGGGATGGAAAGAGTGGCGCTTGCGGCGATATAGGCCTGGGCCATGTCGGGGCTGCGCAACAGGGCATAGACGGTCGTGAAGCCGGTGTTGGACGTGCCGTAGAGGACCCGGAAATTCCCTGTTCGATAGGTCTTGTCGATGTAAGGCATCAGCTCGTCGCGGATGAAATCCAGGTAGCGGTCGGCCCGGCCCCCTCCTTTGCTGCCGTCACCATAGGTGACTTCTTCGGGGAAAACATCCTTTGAGCGATCGGTGTTCTTGATGCCCACGATGATGAACTCGGGCATTTTTCCCATGAGAGCGGCGTACCGCACGCCGCCGATCAGACCGGAATTGAAATTCATTTCCCCGTCCATCAGGTACAAAACCGGGAAGCCCTCTCCGGACTCGGAATAACCGTCGGGCAAGGAGACCCAGAATTCCCGGGTCTCGCCGATTTTGACCGAAGCGATTTGTTCGCTTCGGACGGACTGGACGGGCTGGGTGGAAACGTCGGTTCCCCCGGCGGAAGCGGCCGGCGCGCCGAAGCCGATCCCGCCCAGGCACAAGATCGCCGTCGAAATGTTTACCAGCAATTTGGGGAAGGCCATGATCACCTCGTTATCGGTCAATAGGTCGATGTCGTCATGGAATCATACGGAGGGAAAGGGGAATAAACTATCGGGAAACCGCATGAATTCCCCTGATCATTCCATTTCTTGATCCCCGGATCTCGCCTTGCTCCCCCGGGGGAGTTTGAAATATAATCCTCGCCTCACAGAACGAGGAGCGTTTCTCCTGAAACATTACAACGTCCTGTCGCTGGTCGTCGTCCTCCTGTTCGGGGCCTGGGCGATCTTCGATTTCCATCAGAAGTCCCGGCGTTTCCCCGATTCCCGCCTGCGCGATCTTCTCCGTTATTTGATTTTTTACAACATCATCGAGCTCGAAATCTTTTTACTGACCTATCTCGACAGCAATTTGACGTTAACCCAATGGGCCGACGTTTCGTCCTGGTTCAAGGGAGTCGACTGGCCGTTCCGCACGTTGTTGATCCTGGGTCTCTATTTTCATCTATTTAAAACGATCGCCTGGTTGCGGGGGGAGAAGCTCTCGAAATGGGTTCTTCCGGCCATGGGCCTTTTCGCCGTTCTCTTGTCGGCGTTTTTCTTATTAGCCACGCAAAATCCGGCCCTCATGCCGCGGAGTCCCTATCTCACTTATTGGAATTTATTGGTCTGGCCCCTGACGTTGTTGTCCATGATCTTGCTCCTCCGGCTTCTGAGAAAGAGCGGATGGGGCTCCGATCCGAACCACAAGCGGGCCAACCGGGCTTTTGCCTGGATGTTCCTGGCTCGCCTCCCGGTCCAGATCGGCCTGGTTTTCATCGCGATTGCCCTGTTTGATTTCTGGTACATCACCCTATCCAAGCTGCTGGTCCTCTATACCAATCTCATTCCCCTCATCTGGTTTAAAGCCTATTTCGCCCCTTGGGCCGGGAGCCTGGGCAAGATCATCGGCGCCCGCGTCGATATGCCGTCGCTGCAAAAAAAGCACGGACTGTCCGCCCGGGAAATGGAAATCCTGAACTTGATGATCGACGGCAAGAGCTATAAGCAGATGGCCGAAGCCCTGTTTATCTCGATCCACACCGTCAAGAGCCACGCCTACAGCTTGTACCGGAAACTCAACGTGAATAACCGTCACCAGCTGATCCACCTGGTCAGCACGGCGCAGAGAAACGACGTTTAGCGTATTCATTCAAACACTTACAAGTCTTCTCCCCGAATACAGGGGAAGGCGGAAAGCGAAACGGCGCCGGACCTCTGCGACCGGAGCGCCGATCGTTATGGCGAACGTCGACCGAAGGAAGGGGTTGGGAACGAATGAATCGCCCGGCAGAGCCCTGCCCCGGATTTCTTTCCGGCCATGAACTTCATCCCCGTATCACGATTCGCGGCGTCTTTCCATGGGAAAAGCCATCGGCGCCGTCCCGGAGGCCGTGCTATAATCGACCCTCGAAACGCCCGAATCGGAGAGACAAATGGAAAAGAAAGTCTTGGTGATCGGCGCCGGCATCGCCGGCCTCTCCGCCGCCAGCTATCTCCAGCGCAATGGATTCGATACGGAAATATTCGAGCTTCATGACAAACCGGGCGGGCTCTGCACCGCCTGGACGCGCAGGGGATTCACCTTCGACGGCTGCCTCCATTGGCTCATCGGCTCGGGCCGTTCGAGCAACCTCCATCGCATATGGGAAGAGCTGGGCGCCGGCGACCTCCCCTACATCGAATGGGACGAACACACCAGAGCGCTCCTGCCCGACGGTGACACTTTTGCGATTTACACCGATCCCGATCGCCTCAAGGCCGAGATCCTCCGGATCGGTCCGGAGGACGGCCAATTCGCCAAGCTCTTTTCCTCCAAGATCAAGGCGGTTGCCAAAGCCGATATGCCTGCGGCCTTCGATCGTCTCTCGCTCCGCGAGAAACTCTCCCTGGCCGCGGCGATGCCCGCTGTTGCTCCAATTTTGCTCAAATGGACGAAGGTTCCGCTTCGACGGCTCATCGATAACCTCAAAAGCGAGCGGTTGCGCGGCGCTTTCCATGTTCTTTTCGGCGAGGCGATGGATTCCTTTCCGGCGGGCGCGCTCTTCATGATGATCGGCTTTATGGCCAAGAAATCGGCGGGCTACCCGATCGGCGGCTCCCTCGCCTTCGCCCGGGCCATCGAAGCCAAGTACCTTGCGCTTGGAGGGAAAATCCGTTACGGCTCGAAGGTCGACCGCATCATCGTGGAGGCCTCTCAGGGCGCGGCGAAGGCCGTCGGGCTTGCCGGGGCCTGGGGGGAATCGCGGGGAGATTACATCGTGTCCGCGGCGGACGGCCGCGACACGCTCGACCGCCTGCTCGCGGGGGCCTATAAAGGCTGCGCCCTGGATCGAGCGTTCGATTCGCAGAAACGCTATCCCTCGCTGCTCTTCCTGGGGCTTGGACTCGGGCGCGATTGTTCCGGGATGCCCCACTCCCGGATTTTCGAGCTGGACGAGCCCCTCATCCTCGAAGGAGGGGCCCTTGTCTTGAAGAAGCTGTCCCTCCGGCTCTTCAATTTCGATCCGAACTTCGCTCCCCCGGGCAAGACTTCGGCTTCGATCATGATCGAGACGCATAATGACGAGTATTGGACCCGCCTCGCTGAGCGCGACCCGGCGGCTTACGCGGCTGAGAAGAAGGCCGTCATCGCTTCCGTCATCGCCGCCGTCGACCGCAAAATTCCGGGTTTTTCCTCCTGGGTGGAGGTCGCCGACCTGGCGACTCCGAAGACCTTCATCCGCTTCACGAACAACTGGCATGGGAGCTATGAGGGCTGGTTGCCGACCTCCGTATCCTTCGGCAAGAAATTCCCGAGGACCATCGAAGGCCTCGAGGGCTTCGAGATGGTGGGACAGTGGGTCAATCCGGGCGGCGGACTCCCGCCCTGCGGCATCGACGGCCGGAAACTCGCCAAGAAGCTATGTAAAAAGGAAGGCCGCCGGTTCAGGCCTGAATAAGGCGCGTTCCTCGATTCGTATCGCCAACACCCAGGCAAACGCCTGATTCTCCGCCCGCCGAGGGTCAGGAAATCGAATGAATCCACGGAATCAAGCCGTTTCCCGATAGCCAAACCCTCCTGCCGTCCGTATGATCGCATGACGACATCGGTCGTACGGGCGAAAACCAATAACTCCTGGAGGTCATCATGGAATCACAAAAATGCCGGCGCCGTTTTTTTAAAGATTGTGCCAAGATGGGCGGGACCTGCTTCGCGTTTCTGGCCTGCCAGCGTCTTCTACCGGCCGAGGGAGGGCTTCAAAACACGAAACCCATCGATTTGGCGGATCTTTCCTATTGCGGTATCCCCTGCGTCAAGGTCTGCCCGCTGTATAAGGCCACACAGGAAAACGACGTCAAAATGAAAAAAATCCTGCATGAGCGACAGGAGATGAAGAAGAAATTCGGCCTCGATTTCGATCCGGATAAGGTCTTCTGCCACACCTGCAAGCCGGGGGACAAGCCCAAAAAAGTCGGCATGGACACGTGTCCGGTCCGCCAATGCGCCCTGGCCAACGGCGTGGAATCCTGCGTCCAGTGCGCGAACCTGGACGCCTGCGACAAGGAATATTGGAAAAAATGGCCGGGGCAATACGCCTCCACGAAGATGATCCAGTCCCGCTACCGAACCCAGCCCGGCGCGGTGATCAAGGAAGGAAAAGTCCGATAGGTTAATAGAGGATCTGTCGGACGAAAATATTCGCCGTAAAAGAAGGAAACCATGATGAAAAAGCTTGTTTTCTGTTTGGCCGGTATCGTTTTGTGCCAGGGGCTCATGTCCGCGCAAGCAAACGCGCAAGCGAATCCAACGGCCTATGCCCTCGGTTATTCCAGATATCTGTCGCATACGGATAAATATGCGGCTCGTTTCTCTGTTTTTACCGACGATGAGGGATATACCTATGTTTCGGGCACCACCCGGGACAAGAATTTTCCCGCGACCCCGGGCGCGTATCAGACGGCGCTGAAAGGGGAGGCGGACGCCTTTGTCGCCAAGCTGGACCGGGAGGGGAAGATCCTCTTCGCCACCTTGATCGGCGGGAGCAAGCGGGAGCACCACACCGGGATCACCGTCGATAAACAGGGCTTCATCTATCTGGTGGGCGGCACCCATTCCCCTGATTTTCCCGTCACTCCGGGAGCCTATGATACGAGCTTCAACGGCGAAGGCGAATGGGCCGGCGATGTCTATGTCGTCAAAATGAATCCCACCGGGAGTGATATCGTCTTCTCGACATATTTAGGCGGAAAAGTGGAGGATACGGCCAATCAGATCGACATCGACTCCAAAGGCAACATCGTCGTCGCCGGCTGCACCTGCTCGGCGGACTTCCCGGCCACGGAAGGCGTCATCGACAGGCAGTACACCAAGCAGGACTGCTTCATCGCCAAGTTCAGCCCTCGCGGCGACAAGCTCTTGTTTTCCACCTCCCTGGGCAAGGGGGTCTTCGAAACGGTCTCCGGCCTGGCGATCGACGACCGGGACAACATCTACGCGACCGGGTTCACGTTCGCGGCCGACCTCCCGGTGACTGCTGACGCCGTTCGGAAGACGATGATCAAGCCCAAAGTCTCCGGATATGAGGGCGGCAGCGATCACTTTTTAGCCAAAATCAACGACTCCGGGACAAAGATCCTCTATTTGAGCTATTTTGCCGCCGGAGGGAACTTGCCGACCAATGTCGGCTGGACGGGTCCCAACAGATTGCTGGTGACCGGCAGCGTCAACGAAGAGGGCTTCCCGGTCACCGACAAGGCCATGGTCATGAAAAGCCAAGGGGCCTGGGACGGGTTCATCTCGATCTTCAATTCGGAGGACATGACGCTGGCCTATTCATCGCTTGTCGGCGGAAAAGACGCGGACCACATCATATCCGCGCGTTTCCTCGGTCCCGAAACCGTCGTCATCGGGGGCATCACGAATTCTCCGGACTTCCCCCTGACCGAAAACGCCCTGTTCAAAGAGTATCCGGCTTGGGAAAAGACGTTCAACGGCACTTTTTTCGGCCGCCGGAAGTCTTTTGTCTCCGTGGTGGACGTCAAGGCCGGCCGGCTGCTGTATTCGACCTACCTGGGGGGCTGCTTCCAGTTTCAAATCCATCCGGACAAGGCGGGGAACATCAGCTTCGTCGCCGAAGCCGGGCAGCGGGAAGCCTTCGGCCTGACGGGCTTCCCCGTCGCCGGGGATGCCTCCGAAGAGCCGCCGACCTTTCTCATGATCGGGCGGTTGGGGCTGGGAGATCATTCAACGAAGAAATAGCCGCGCCGCAAGGATTCGTACCCAGGGCGCGTCGAATATCGGTTTAATGAATGGAGGAAATTCAGCATGAATAAAAGGTTTTTCCTTACGGGCCTGGCAACGTCCTTCAGCAGCCTTTTGCTGAATGCGGCGGCTTACGTGTTCATTCTCAAGGATGTCTATCGGGCGCATCCGACCGTTTCGGAGGAGTTTATGAAGCAGCTCCACCGGCCACCGGGTCAGCTGATCGTGTGGGCCCTGGCCGTGACGGCATTGGCCATGGGCTTTTTGGTCACCACCGCGATGAAATGGTCCGGGGCCAGGACCGTCGCTTCCGGCCTTAAGCGGGGATTTGTTTTCGCGGCTTTGTTTTGGGGGGCCGTCAACTTCGGGCTCTATTCGTCATCCAACTATTTCTCCTCGCAGGCCGTCTTTGTCGATTATGCCTGCAGTGTCACCGCCATGACGCTCTCCGGCGCCCTGGCCGCCTGGCTGCTGGGACGGGGAAAAGCGAAACCATGATGCGGCCGATCCCGGGCCGGAAATCGTCGCCGCCGGGAAAGCCCTCACCTATAACGACAGAATAGGAAGCTCAATACATGGAAAGAAGAACGGGAACAAATCTGAGAGGAGAATGAAATGAGAAGAAACGAATTTCTGAAAATGTGCAGAGTGGGCCTCTGCGGCTGCGGCGTGATGGGCTTCCTGGGCCCGCTGGCGGCTTCGGCCAATAGCCGGGACGGACAGACGGCGGCCGCCCCGACCGAACTCGACTTGTTGAAGCGGCAGATCGACGAGGCCCATGAGCGCTTCGCCACATTGGTGGCCATCATGGGGGAAGACCTCGACGGCGCTTCGCGCGAAAAGATTTTGATGCGCTTGGGCCGCGAATGCGCCAAGGCCTACCGCCCGCTTTTCGAGAAGTACCGCGGCAACCTGACGGGATTCCATGACAAGATCAAGACCGCCTGGCTCGATAGCGCCGAGTACGATGAGAAGACCGGCATCCTTCGTGTCGCCGGCAAGCCCGCTCCCTGCGGTTGCCCCCTGGTGAAGGCCGGGCGCACGCCGACCGACTTCTGCACCTGCTCGGCCGGCTGGCAGCAGGAGGCCTACTCGACCGTACTGGATAAACCGGTCGCGGTCGAGATCGAGGAAACGGTTCTGCGCGGCGGCACGAGGTGCAACTTCCGCATCACGGTCAAAAAGGAATTAAAATGAAAGCCGCCGTCTTCACGGAATACGGACCGCCGGAAGTCCTTCAACTTAAAGAGGTCGCAAAACCCGTTCCGAAGGACAATGAAATCCTTATCAAAGTCCATGCGACTCTTGTCAGTTTTGCGGATACGTTGGTTCGGAATTATGAAGCCATCTCCCCAAAAAAGTTCCATATGCCTTTCCTTTTCTGGCTCGGCGGGAAATTCGCCTTCGGCCTGCGAAAACCGAAGATCACCATCCTGGGGAGCGAGTTTGCCGGGGAGGTTGAATTCGCGGGAAAGAATGTGGCGCGATTCAAAAAAGGAGATCAGGTTTTTGGATATTGCGGTCCGCGCATGGGCGCCGACGCCGAGTATCTCTGCCTGCGGGAAGACGGGGCGGTGGCGATCAAACCCTCGAATATGACCTATGAGGAAGCCGCCGCGATTCCGTATGGAGCGATCATCGCCCTGGGTCTGCTGCGAAAGACCAATCTCCGGCTGGGACAAAAAGTCCTTGTCAACGGAGCGTCCGGCGGGATCGGTTCCTTGGTGGTCCAGCTGGCCGCCGCTCACTATGGGGTGGAAGTGACCGGAGTCTGCGGCCCGCCGAGGTTGGAATATGTGAAGTCTTTGGGAGCGGTCAAGGCCATCGACTATACCAAAGAGGATTTTTCCGCCGGCGGAGAAGCCTATGATCTCGTAATCGACATTTTGGGCAAGAGCTCCTCCTCACAGGTTAAACGCACGCTCAAACCGAAGGGGCGCTTTTTTCTCGTCAGCTTCAAGGGAAAGCAGATTTTTCGGATGCTCCGGACTTCACTGGCCGGCGGGAAGAAAACCGTCTGCGTGCTCATCAAGGAAAAGGCTGAAGATCTTGAGTTTATCAAGGAGCTCATTGAGGGGGGCGTGATCAAGTCGATCATCGATAGACGCTTTCCCTTGGAACAGGCGGCCGAGGCTCACCGGTATGTCGAACAAGGAGGCAAAGCGGGGAGTGTGGTCCTCTCCGTTAAACACGCCGACGCCGCCGTTCGGGCGAGCCATATTTAAACTCATCCATCCGCAGGGATCCGCGAGCCCGACGCTTCAATTCGGGATGCTTTCGGTTTTTGTCGCCGTGGTCTTGGGCGATCTCGTTTCGCTGGGGCTCGTGGTTCTATTTTTCGTCGGCCGGATTGCGAAAATGGCCTTTCGCGGAGGAAAGAGTTAGGTTATGATCAACGGCGGGCCTGAACAACGCCTCATCCGGAGAATGCCGACCAGAACGAGGGGTTATTTGTGGAAGAAATAATTTCCGCGGAAAAGGGCGCAAGGGATTTCAAAATCACTTCGGTTGAGACGGTCAGGGAGTTATGGTCCAAAACATACAACACCGAGGGGAAGCCCGACTGGTCGCATATCCTTCCCTATTATGATCACGACATCCGTTTCAGGGATTCCGTTCAGGAATTGCGCGGCATCAAAGAGTTCACGGCAATGACCGCACGGCTGGCCAAACGCTCAAAGGACCTGTCGATGAAGATCGTCTCGGCCGTTCAGAAGGATCGCCTCGTTTTTCTCGAATGGGAGATGACCATCAAATACAAGAAGAATCCGAGTTCGGTTCTCTATGGAACCAGCCGGCTGACCCTGAGTGAAGAGGGCAAGATCACGGAACAGAGAGACTACTACGATCTCTGGGGTGATATCTTTGACAATATTCCGAGATTCGGCAAAGCCTACAGGAGATTCATGAAAAAGAGGTTTGGATAATACGCGGCTATGAAGAAGAGTCAATTCCGTAAATACTTCAGCGAATACAAGTGGTCAAATATCTTTGCGATGATCCGAAACAACAGGTTGGCTCCGAAAATCTGCAGCGAGGACTTTAGAAACAAGCTGATTGTCATCACCGGAGCGACGTCCGGCATAGGGTACCACACAGCCAGGACGTATGCCGCTCATGGGGCGAACCTGATGTGCATCAATCGAAATCCGCAGAAATCGGAAGCCCTTCGGCGTGAAATTGAAAAGGAGTATGGCAACACCTGCGATTACCGGATTGCCGATCTGAGTCAGCTGCAGGATATTTTCCGGGTTTCCAATGAACTGGCGCAGCTCAAGACCCCGATTGACGTGCTGATCCACAATGCCGGCGTTTATCTGACGAAAAAAGCCATAACCAGTGACGGATTCGAAAAAGTTTTTGCTCTCCACTACCTCTCGTCCTTCATCCTGAATTACATCTTGAGGGATAAGCTGAAAGCCCAGAAAAAAGCCCGGATCGTTATGGTCGGATCGGAAGCGCACCGATTCGAAGCCTGGGGATTGAAACTGGATGATCTGAACTGGGAGAGACGGAGGTATTCGGGGCTCAAGAGTTATGGGTCGGCCAAAACGGCTCAGCTTCTTTCCATGATCGTCTTCAACGAACAGTTTCGGAACACGGGGGTCACGATCAATACCATGCATCCGGGAGCGGTGAAAACGGACACCGGCCGGGAAAATGGACCGGTTTACAAATGGTTCAAGAGGAATTTCCTTGATAGGACCTTAAAGTCTCCCGAAATATCGGCTGAAGCATTGTACTATCTGGGAGTTTCAAAAGAGGTGAATGCCGTGAGCGGAAAATTCTTCAATCTCACCACCGAAGAGAAACCGGCCCCCCCGGCCCTGGACAGAGAGGTTGCATACGCCTTATGGGATATCACTCTTAAATTGACGGGATTGTCCGAGGCCAAACCCGGAAAAACCAATACGGCCGCAGACGGCTTATTTGCCAGGTAAGAAAATATGGCCGAGTATTCATACGATACGGTTATTGTGGGCGGAGGGATTGCCGGATTGACGGCAACGGTCTACCTGGCGCGGGCAGGGCAGAAGGCGCTGCTGATTGAAAAAAATCGCGCGTGTGGAGGACTGGTCAATACCTTTGCCCGCAACGGCTTTCGTTTTGATGCCGGCGTCAGGGCCCTGCTCGATGCCGGGATTATCTTCACGATGCTCAAGGACCTGGGGATTGATCTTGAAGTCGTGAAGAGTCCGGTATCCCTTGGGATTGAAAACGACGTGCTCCACATCAAAGACATAAACAGCCTGTCGGATTACAGCGACCTGCTTAAAAAATTCTACCCCGAAAGCGGCAAGGAAATCGATGATCTTTTAGGAATCATCAGAAAGGTCATGAAGCATATGGATGTTCTCTATGGGATAGAGAATCCGATCTTCAAGGACCTGAAAAGAGATTTTGGATTTATTTTTAAGAAGATTTTGCCATGGTTTCCCAGGTTCCTTTTCACCGTCAGGAAGATCAACCGCATGAACACGCCGGTCGAGGAGTATCTGAAGACAATCGTCAAAGATCCTTCCTTAAGGGATATGATCGCGCAGCATTTTTTCAAGAACACGCCTTCCTTCTTCGCGCTGAGTTATTTTTCACTCTATCTTGACTATTTCTATCCCAAGGGTGGTGTCGGCAAATTGGCGGAAGCCCTTGCAGCGAAATTACTGGAGCTTGGGGGAGAGATCAAGAACGAAACAGTGATCACCGGAGTCTTTCCCGCCGATCATCTTGTGACGGATCAACAGAATAACCGCTATCGATACAAAAACATGATCTGGGCTGCCGACCTGAAAACACTCTACAAGACAGCCGAGACAGATGCCTTTGCCCCGAAAATCAGAGCAAAGATCGAAGAAACCAAGGCAAGAATGCTTGGCAACAGAGGGGGAGATTCCGTCTTCACCCTGTTCCTTGAAGTGGATGAACCCCTGGAGAGTTTCCGGAAGATCGCCCACGGACACTTTTTTTATACACCTTCAAAGCAAGGCCTGGGCGAAACTCATCGCAAAGAGTTGAACGAGCTCCTCAACCGTTTTGCCGAGGTCGGAAAAGAAGAGATCCTGGCTTGGCTGGACAGATTTCTCCTTTTGAACACATACGAAATTTCTATTCCCGGACTTAAAGACGCAGGGTTGGTTCCTCCGGGAAAAACAGGTGTCATCATCAGTCTGCTGGCGGAGTATGATCTGTTTAAGAAGATCGGGGAAGCAGGCTGGCTTGATGAGTTTGTAACGGAGCTTGAGGATCGCATTCTCAGAGTCATTTCGGGGACGATTTACCCGATGCTGAAAGATAAGGTCATGGCCCGCTTCTCCTTTACCCCCTTGAGCATCGAAAACAGGATCGGCAGTTCTGAGGGAGGAATCACAGGTTGGGCATTTACGGAGTCGATTCCGGTCATAAATAAAATCCAGATCGCCGATCGTTCGGTTCTGACGCCGATCCCCTCGGTTTATCAGGCCGGGCAGTGGGTTTATAGTCCGGGAGGAGTGCCGATGTCGATCCTGACCGGCAAGTTGGCGGCAAATCAAGTGCTGAAGGCGGAAAAAGCGTAAGGAGGCGGTTTGAACAATCCCGGCCCGACAGTCATCCGCGTCGAACATCTCAGCAAGACCTACGGCCGGACTGTGGCCGTCGACGACATCGGCTTTGAGGTCGGCCGGGGGGAGGCCTTCGGCATCGTCGGCCCGAATGGGGCCGGGAAAACAACGACCATCGAATGCCTTGAAGGTTTAAGGACACCCGACCGGGGAACGCTCGAGGTCTTGGGGTTTCGACCGGGGAGGGACCGGATCGCTCTTAGCCACAGGGTCGGGGTCCAGATCCAGCAAGCGAACCTTCCCCACCAGATGAAAGTCCGGGAAGCCCTGGCCCTGTTCGCCTCCTTCTATCCCCGGGTTGTGGACTCCCATCGTCTCCTCGAGCAACTTGAGCTTGCCGCCTGCCGGAACACGGCCTTCATCAAGCTGTCCGGGGGACAGCGCCAGCGTTTGTTCATCGCCCTGGCCCTGATCCATGATCCCGAGGTCGTATTCCTGGACGAAGTCACGACCGGCCTGGATCCCCAGGGCCGCCGGGTGATGTGGGACCTCATCCGGAACGTCAATGAACAAGGGAAAACCATCCTCCTGATCACCCATTTCATGGAGGAAGCGGAGCGCCTTTGTCATAGAGTCGCCGTCATGGACCACGGCCGGATCATCGCCCTGGATTCGCCGGAGAAGCTGGTCCGGAACCTGGACGTCGAAAGCAAGATTGTCTTTTCCTGCAAGGACGGCTGGGACCCTGGGGCTCTGCGCGCGCTGCCGACGGTCCGGAGTGTGGAGGCCGCCGGCGGCCGGACGACGGTCTTGGGCCTGGGCGAGCGGTTTATCGCCGATGTCGTGAATTTTCTCACCGAGCGGCGGATCCCGTTTTTTGATTTCCGGACAGAGCAGCCGAACCTGGAGGATGTCTTCCTCAAGCTCACCGGCCGGCGGATCCGAGATTGAGGGAGGACCGGATGAGAAGCTTCCTCAAACTGACCTGGATAGAAATGAAGCTGTTCTTTCGAGAGCCCCAGGCCGCCTTTTTCACCCTCGTTTTCCCGCTGATCCTGCTTTTCGTCTACGGCGCGATTTACGGCAACGCCCCCAGCCCGATGTTCGGCGGGCGAGGCAGCGTGGACGTTTCCGTGCCCTCGTACACGGCCTTGATCATCGCCGTCAGCGGCTTGCTCTCCCTTCCGATCATCCTGTCCACATACCGTGAAACGGGGATCCTCCGGAGGTTCAAGACGACCCCCCTTCGGCCCCTGGCTCTCCTCGCCGCCGATGTGATCGTGGTCTTCACCATGACCGCCTTCGGCATGGCCCTGCTCATCGCCGCCGCCCGGATTTTTTACGGGCTGAAATTCGCCGGCGACGCCGTGGGTTTCGGCCTGGCCTTCGTCCTTTCTTGCCTGAGCATTTTTTCCCAGGGATTCATCCTGGCCGCCGTGGTTAAAACCGCCCGGACGGCCCAGATCACCGGGATGGCCTTCTTTTTCCCGATGATCTTCCTGTCCGGGGCCACGATCCCGATCGAGATCATGCCGGCCAATGTCCAGGCCCTGTCCCGCTTTATTCCGCTGACTTATGTCGTCCGCATGCTGAAGGGATTTTGGTTCGGTGAGGAATGGTCCCGCTTCGCCGGCGAAGCGGCGCTTCTCCTGGCCTTGACGGCCGTCGCCCTGGTCGTTACGGTTAAAGTGTTCCGCTGGGAATAGGGCTCCGCTAATCGCGAGTCACCGGCCCCGCGCCGCTGCCGTAGACGCCGATCCGATGGATCAGCTGGTGGCGGCTTGTGACGTCCATCTTGCGGTAAAGGCTGTAGACGTGGCTCTTGACCGTATGGATCGAGATGTGGAGGGAGCTCTCGATCTCCTTGTAGCTCTTGCCGTCGATCATGAGCTCCAGGATTTCCATCTCGCGCGTCGTGAGGCCGCGGCCTTGTCCCAGGGAGGCCAGATCAAACCGGCTGCCGAGGACCTTCCCCAGGCTGCCGGCCCAGGGGGCGAAGTAGACCCTCATCCAAATAACGGGCAGGATGTTGGTATACAGTCCGAGAAGCCTGGTAAGCGTCAAAGCCAAAATTTCCGCTCCAACTGGAGACCAGACGCTCAGGGCCAGGTGGATGGGATACCGCGCCAGGAACATCCAGGCCAAGGCGGCGTCGACCTTCCGCCGCCCCGGATCTTGCGCTTTTCGGCTTTCGACCAGCAAGCGGCCCAGCCAGAAAATGTCGAGAAGTCCCGGGGGCCAGACGAGCATGAGCCAGAACGTGTTTTCGGGCCTCTGGGGCGCCAAGGCGGGATATTTCAGCGTCAGGAAGTACCAGGCGATCAACCCGACGGCGAAGATCCCCGCCGCGGGGACGAGCCATTTTGGCAAGTCCCTGCCCAGGCGCCGGAATATGGCCCGGTAGAGAGAAAGATGGACGCCCAGGACGAGGATGGTCAGGACGGGCCATTCGAAGATCCTGTACCAGAAGGAAAAGCCCTCCAACTGGGCCGGGGTGAGATTGCTCTTCCCGTAAGCCCCGAAAAAAGTCGCCATCGCCACGGCGTTGTAGAAAACCAGGAAAAGCCATAGGCCGTCGAGCTTGGATTCGGGGAAGCGGCGGGATTTCTGGCGGAATTCGAAGACGGCCCAAACCCCGACGACCAGAATGATCATCATGCTCAGGACGTTGAAGTGCTTCAAGACCGGATTTCCTCTGGGCCGGGAGCGAATTATAGGAGAAAAGCCGAAGGCATGGCAAGGATGCCCGCCGAAGGCATCGGGAATCCGTATGAATCCGCGATTTCGGCTCTTTTCCCGATTGCCGGAAGCCGCCTCCTTGCGTATGTTTCACCGTCGACCCCGCCCGGCTCAAAGAGTCGGCCGCAAAAAAGGAGAAATTTATGGAAAAAAAGCAAAACCGGAGGCAATTTCTCGCCGCGGGTGCGAAATGCGGGAGCATCTGCTGCGCCTTGTTGGCCTGGAACCGGATTCTGCCGGCCCGGGAAATCATATCCGCAATCCCGGGACAGGATGTGAAGCCTCTCGACATGAAAACCTTGTCCTATTGCGGGATCCCCAGGGCGTATTGCGAGCAGCAGTGCCTGCTTTTCAAGGCCACGCGCGAAAATGACGAAAAACTGAAAAAATCCCTCTACGACCAATGGGAGATGAAGAAGAAATTCGGGATCGAACGCGATCCCAAAATAATCTTCTGTTATGGCTGCAAGCCGGGCGACAAGCCCTTGAAGGTCGGGATGGCCGAATGTCCCGTCCGCGCGTGTCCTCTGGCCAACGGCCTCGAGTCCTGCATCCAGTGCCTAAGCCTGGAGTCCTGCGACAAGGCGTATTGGAAGGAATGGCCGAACGCGTTCGCGTTGGCGAAAAAGCTCCAAGCCCGCTATAAGGCCCAGCCGGGGGCGATGCTCAAAGAAGGCCGGTCTCGATAGCTGAAAGGCCGAACGGCGTCAACGGGGAAAAATGCCATGAAAGCGATCGTCTGCACAAAATACGGACCGCCCGAAGTTCTGCAGCTCCGGGACGTGGAAAAGCCCCGGCCGAAGGATGATGAAGTGCTCATCAAGATCCATGCTACGGCGGTCACGATGAGCGATATCTACATCCGAGGCTCTCAAATACCCCTCCGGATGCGGATCCCGATGCGCCTGATGCTGGGCTTGACCAAGCCGAGGAAGTCCATCATCGGGCTGGTGCTGACAGGCGAGATCGAGTCCGTCGGCAAATCGGTGATGAGGTTCAAGACCGGCGACTCCGTTTACGGGGTTACGGGATTCGGGCTGGGCGCCTATGCCGAGTATAAATGCATGCGCGAGAGGGATTCCAAGCGCGGCTGCCTGGCCCTGAAGCCGGCCAACATATCCCACGAGGAAGCGACGGCGGTTGCCTATGGCGGGCTCCTGGCTTTTCAATACATGGAAAAGGGGAATATCCTGCCCGGGCAGGACCTGCTTGTCTATGGCGCTTCTGGGACGACGGGAACGATGGCCGTTCAATTCGCCAAGGCCTTGGGAGCCCGGGTCACGGGCGTCTGCGGCCCGTCCCATCTGGAAATGGTGAAATCCCTGGGAGCCGACGACGTCATCGATTATACCCGGGAGGATGGGCTATGCCCGGGACGGCGATATGATTTCGTCCTCGATGCCGTCGGCAAAAGAAAGTCTTCAAAGCTCAAAGAGGCCTGCAAAAATGCCCTCGCGCCGCAAGGGAAATACGTTTCCATCGATGATGGGCCGCTGCGGCTGGACTCCCTGCGCCTGGCGGCCATCGCCGCGCGGGTCGAAGCCGGACAGATCAAGCCGGTG
>Ga0105099_10001233_pt1 | contig 16274 bp, 19 predicted proteins | sample PPLLak3cmMay2015_2_FD_79138 | JGI IMG/M metagenome (GOLD analysis project Ga0105099, IMG submission 79138) | Freshwater sediment microbial communities from Prairie Pothole Lake near Jamestown, North Dakota, USA - PPLs Lake P8 Core (1) Depth... | ecosystem: Environmental > Aquatic > Freshwater >... | reverse complement strand
TTTCAAACCCCTCCGGGGTTCGAACCCCCGTGCACTGTACATAGTTTTCAAAAGTAGTCTATCTATTGCTGGGATGGTAAGTAATATTTAAAGAAGGTTGGCAGCCCTACGGGGATTCGAACCCCGGTTTAATGACTGAGAATCATCCGTCCTAACCCCTAGACGATAGGGCCAACCACAAGAATTTATATATCAAAGTCTGTTCACTATGTCAAGAACGAAGGCAGAAATTCGTTGAATAAAAAGAGTCATTGGATATAAATGGGCTTTTGTTTGCCGGTTAAATATGGTAAACTGTCGCAGTTTATGTCGGGGCGTGGCGCAGTCTGGTAGCGCGCTCGGTTCGGGACCGAGAGGCCGGAGGTTCGAATCCTCTCGCCCCGATTTTTCTCCCGGCAGCTGAACCCAGATGTCAATCTTCTGACGCTAACTGATTTCAATATTTTATAAAACCCTCTGTTATCACAACTTTTTTACTTGGTATCACTATTGCTATATAGATATTGGAGGTCATTTTGGATATTGCTACGATTTTAGGTGTACTCAGTGCGTTCGGTTTGCTCGGTTTGGCCATCTTTACCCAGGGGAACTTTGCGGTCTTTTTTAACCTTAATGCCTTATTCATAGTCATTGGTGGCACCTTTGGTGCTGTTTTGATAAATTTCCCCCTTAAAGAAATAGTTAAAGTGTTTCGGGTTGTAAAAAAAGCTTTCATTTACAAAGATGACGAACTTCTTGAGCTGATCCCACCAATGGTTCGTTATGCCCGTATGGCCAGAAAGAATGGTGTGCTCGCCCTGGATAAAATTCTGCCGGAAATTGATGACAGTTTTCTGTATGAAGGGCTCAGAATGGTTGTGGATCGGTTTTCAGCTGAAGCCATTCGGGATATCATGCGCAACGAACTGACCTTTACAGCCGAACGGCATCGAATCGGCAAGTCGATATTCAAAACCATGGGACAATTTGCACCGGCATTCGGTATGATTGGGACTTTGATTGGTTTAATATTCATGTTAAGAAGTTTGACGGATGCCTCACAAATCGCTTCTTCAATGGCCGTTGCCTTAGTCACTACTTTTTACGGTGCCATATTGGCTAATGTGATTTTCCTACCCATAGCCGGAAAACTGGAAGAACGTTCACAAGCTGAGCTGCTTAAAAAGGAGATGACTCTTTCTGGCATTATGTCCATTCATGCGGGTGATGTGCCCCGTATGGTTGAACAGCGGATGATTTCATTTCTTCCTGAAGAGTACCGGATTTTATACCGGCAGGAAAATCCATGATATTCAATCGGACAACAGAAAAGGAGCGGTCTGATAATGACATGTCACTGGTTTTTCTTTCCCTGCTGCTGGTTCTGATCACATTTTTCATTGTTCTGACTCGTTTTGTTGAGACAGATCCCCAAAAGGTTACCCATTTCAAACAGAATTACAGCCATGTGCTTTTTTTTGTGGACCCGGAAAAAGTAACCAGGGTTATGGAGCAAAATGAAGCAATATTTGAAGAAAACAATCCCATCCAATCCCTCATTAATCGTATGAAGGCTATCGGAATCACCGAACCACTAATGAATCAATTTTTAAACCTGACTGATATTACAACATTGAAGGTCATATCGGGGCAAAGTGGTCTTGTTTTGAGGTTACCAAAACCTATTCAGATGGATGGTGATCTTCCGGTTCTGAATGAGCAGGGACGCAAAACATTGGAAAAGTTGGCCGTTTTATTTTTTGAATTACCCTATATCATAGAAATAAAGGGTGTTGGGGTAGATATAAATAATACTGAAGGATTCAAAACTTTGGAAAAGGGAGTTATGGCATCACAAAGTGTTTACCGTCAACTTCTTTTAATGGGGGTTATTCCGGGAAAAATTAAAATTTCAGGAACAACAGACAAAAAAGCTACAGAAGAGTCCACTTTTGTGGAGCTGGCTTTCAGGGAGAATGTTTGATGGGCGAACGGTCCTGGCTGACCACCTTTATTGATATGTTACTGCTTATGCTTACTTTTTTAGTCTTTATTATTGCTGTTTCACGGTTCAAAAGTGATGAAAATGTCTTCTCAGATGACCTTGCAAAGCCCCAGACTCAGGCAATTGACATAAAGAAGCATCAGTTTATGAAAGGGACAGCTCTGGATTTGATAAAAGGCATAAAATCACCCCGCTTACCAGACAATGCCCGGCAAATACTAAATGAATTGGCCATGGCTTCTCAGGCGGGTACGTACGAAGGTGTCGATCTGTATTATAACGAAAGTAAAATATCGCTTCTTTTTCCTGATCAGTTGACCTTTATGCCCGGTTCATCCAGTCTGGATCAATCCGCAAAGACTGTTCTGAAAGATCTGGCTGATCGTTTGAAAACATGTGATTTTAGGGTAAGTATAGAAGGGCATACCGACACGTCTGTAAGTGAAATGGTTGACAATGCAGATCTTTCTGTTCAAAGGGCCTTGTCAGTAGCCCATCAGATGGTGAAGGATGGATTGTCGTTACAAAGGGTTTCTGTTAGTGGTTATGGCCCGTATTTTCCAATCGCCGATAATTCAAATCCATCCACTCGCCAGTTGAACAGACGAGTAGAAGTCCACATTATGTTAAATGAAGAATTATTTTAGGAGGTAAGGCAATGGCAGACGAAGAGGTACAAACTGAAAAAAAAGGCTTTGGTGGAATGAAGCTGATTATCATTATTGCCGCAGTTGTTATCCTGGTTGGTGCCGGTGGCTTCTTCCTTGGGAAAATACTTGCCGGGGGAAGTGATATAAAAGATCCGGTCAAGGTAGAAAATGGCAACGGACAGGATCCGGCCAATACTTCCTTGGAAAAACAAACCCAAACCACTGATCAGAAAAATCCAGATGGCAGCACAAAAGACCCGTTAACTAACGGAACTGAAGAAGCACAGGGTCTGTTGGCTTTAGAAAAATTCACAGTCAATCTGAATGACCCATTTGGGCGTCGCTATGCAGAGATACTCATCAATCTCAAAATTGCCCGCAAAAGCCTGGTTAGCAAAATTCAGGAGCATGAATTGTTACTCCCACAGATCCGAGATGAAATTTTCATGATTATTTCTTCAAAAAGTTACCCAGAGCTCAACAGTGTTTCAGGAAAAGTCACTTTAAAAGAAGAAATTATGATTCGTATCAATGAGTTGATTAAGGACACTATGGGCCAGGAGCCAGTTCAGGATGTCTTCTTTGGGAACTTTATCATCCAATGAAAAACGAAAGCAAACAACAAGCGGTACTTGCCGATCTGAACAAAAACAGTGTTTACGAAGAGGCCTTTGCCATGATGATCAAGGAGCTGGAAGACTTTGTTGAGGTGCCCATTCATGTCAATGTCCTGCTGGGGCAGCGGCGGGTGAAAATCAAGGATCTTTTGGATTTTTCTCCCGGGTATCTTCTGGATTTGAAACGCTCTGCTGGCGAAAGTCTGCTGGTTTTTCTGGAAGAGGTATTCTTTGCCAAAGGGGAGGTTACCATCATAGAAGACACTTTTGGCGTCAGAATTACGGAAATTCATGACCCGAGGAAGGTATAAATGCCCCCCACAACTGACACGCTGTCGGCTTCAGATTCCTGGCTGCGCATGTCACTGGCCTTGGCGTTTGTCATCGGCTTGGTTCTTTTAAGTGCCTGGCTTATGAAAAAATTATCAGCCGGGCGTTTATTTCCCGGCCAATCTTTACAAAGTGATATGAAAATAGTGGCCAGAACAACTCTGGGTGAAAAACGCTACCTGATGGTTGTTGAAATCCAGAAGAAGTTTCTTTTACTGGGCGTGACACCACAATCTGTAAATCTCATTACTGAGTTGGAACATTTTCAGGCACAGGATGAAGTAAAAGTGTCAGTGTTTGAACGTATTTTCCGTTCAGCTGGCAAACAGATTGATGGGGGTAAGAAATGACAGGGGTTACAGTAAATCTGGGTGATGCAGGACAATTATCCACTGGCATTCGTATTGCGCTGATTTTTACGCTCATCACCCTGACTCCAGCCATACTGATGCTGATGACTTCATTTACCCGCTTGATCATCAGTTTTCATTTCCTTAAACAGGCTATGGCTTTACAGGGAATACCACCCAATCAGGTCATGGTGGGGCTCAGCCTGTTTTTAACCTTGTTTATCATGATGCCGGTGGGGACACAAATCTATGAAAAGGCTGTTATTCCCTTTAATAACGGAGAAATCAACGAGATTGAAGCTTTGGACAGGAGTTCTGCTCCTTTGCGTGAATTTATGTTGTCACAAACCCGCGAAGCGGATTTGGCACTTTTTTATAATCTCAGTAAGACCCCGTTTCCCCAGGATCGGCAAGAGGTGAAGATGCTGGTTCTTATTCCGGCCTATATCCTGTCTGAACTGAAAACTGCTTTTCAGATTGGATTTTTATTATTTATCCCGTTTTTGATCATTGACGTTGTGGTGGCATCGATTCTGGTCTCTCTGGGGATGATATTTTTACCACCCGTCATGATCTCCATGCCGTTCAAAATTGTTCTCTTTATCCTGGCCGATGGTTGGACACTTTTGGTCACATCGCTTTTAAAAAGCTTTTCTGTTTAAAGGAGATATTAAAAAATGGATAGTGCCACTGTATTAACCATCAGCAAAAATGCCATGGTTACCGCTTTCTGGGTGGCGGCTCCGATTTTGGGAGTCTCTTTGGTCGTGGGACTGCTGATCTCTATCTTCCAGGCGGCAACATCCATTTCAGATGCCTCACTCAACTTTGCACCCAAAGTGATTGTTGCCGGATTGACATTACTTGTTATGGGACCATGGATGATTAATAAACTGGTCACCTTACTAACCTCTTTAATGGAACAGATCCCCAACTTAATCAGATGAATAACCTGACATTCACTCAGATCAATTCCTTACTGCTGCCCATGATGGTGGTGTGGGTTCGTGTTAGCGCATTTTTGGCCTTTGTTCCCTTTTTCAATTCCGCCAGAACAAGTGCTCTGATGTTCAAAACTGCTTTTTCATTACTTATTTCTATTTTATTGGTTAATACCTTACCTGTATCCACATGGCAATTACCGACGCATGCCCTTTCTTACGTAATCCTTCTCACTGGTGAAGTATTTGTGGGCATTTTGATTGCCCTTGTCGTCAACGTTTTATTTATGGTCTTGCAAATGTTTGGCCACATCTTAGGTTTTCAAATGGCTTTTTCCATGGCCAGAGTTATAGATGCTTCAATGGGTGAACAAAGCAATTTGATCAGTGTTATGATGGTCAGTGTGGGTACAGTTTTCTTCTTGTCACTTGGAGGGGACCACATATTGCTATGGTCACTTCGGCACAGTTTCGACATCGTTGGGCCCGGACAGATGATGGCTGGAAAAGAGTTGATAGATTCGCTGTTTTTATGGTTATCCAGAGCTTTTGAACTGGGAGTTAAGGTGGCATTTCCTGGCATCATTCTGCTATTGTCTGTGGATTTAACCCTGGGACTGGTTGGCAGAACGGCTTCAAAGATGCAGATTTTTTTCGTGGGTTTACCATTAAAGATTACACTGGGACTGTATATGTTCGTTGTCGGGTTTGGATTCGCTGTCACCATTTGGGGCCGTGAAGTCTCACAAATACCTCTTTGGCTTGGGCGTTTGTTGGGATATATGAAGGCGTAAACATGGCTGGTAAAGAGAGTAAAACAGAAAAACCTACCCAGAAAAGGCTGAAAGACGCCAGAAACAAGGGCGATGTGGCCAGATCGCAGGATCTCGGTGCCTCCTTATCGTTGGCGGCATCTCTTCTTTTTTTTGTAATGGTCATACCCAGTATGTCCAACCGACTGATCGAATTCTGGCACAAACAATTCACTACACTTCATCATCAGGACTGGAGTGTCAATTTATTGACTGCAACATTTCGGGATGGTTTTTTTCTTTACCTGATTATTATCGTTCCTCTTTTCATCGTATTGGCAGTTGTGGCCATTTTTACCAATATGATACAAGGAGGCGGCTTGATCTTTCGGTTGAAGAATATCAAATTCAACTTTAAGAAATTTAATCTATTTAAAGGCATTAAAAGAATTATGCTCTCATCCCAGGCAATAATTGAATTGCTGAAATCCATGGTGAAAGTTGTTATTATCGGTGTGATTGCATATTCTGTCGTAAAATCAGAATTTACTGAAATTTTTTCTTTGTCAGCAGAGCCTTTGGCCAAATCGCTTCATGTCATGTCACGGCTTTTCCTGAAACTGGCTTCGGCCATTATCCTTTTTCTTCTGGTTTTATCTGTTTTTGATTATCTGGTGCAGAAAATGCATTACATTAAAAAAATGAAAATGACCAAACAGGAGATCAAGGATGAATACAAACAGATGGAAGGTGATCCCAAGATAAAAAGTAAAAGGAGGCAAATACAGTTCCAAAGGGCAATGAGTCGAATGATGGAAAAAGTTCCTCAAGCCGATGTGGTCATTACCAACCCAACTCATTATGCCGTCGCTTTGAAATACGAATATCAGAAAATGAAATCACCTGTTGTCATTGCCAAGGGGAAAAATCTGATCGCTTTAAAGATCATTGAAAGAGCCCGTTTGCATCGGATTCCTGTTGTTGAAAACCCTCCGCTGGCACGTGGAATTTATGCAGCGGTTGAATTGAATCACCCGATCGGGGAAGATTTTTTCCGTCCAGTGGCCGAGGTGTTGGCTTATATCTATAAACTTAAAGGGAGGAAAGTCAGCTAATGGCCGTAAGCAGCCTGATATTAAAGTTCCGATCCATTGGCCATTTGACTGCCCCCATCGGCTTGTTACTGGTGATCTTTATTATTCTGGTTCCTTTACCCGCCCCGGTTCTTGACCTGTTTTTCACGCTTAATATCGTTATTGCGGTCAGCATTCTGCTGATATCCACCTATATCAAAGATCCAGTCGATTTTTCAGTATATCCCGCCATCCTGCTGATGTCCACTTTGTATAGATTGGCACTCAACATTTCTTCAACCCGCCTGATTCTTTCAAAAGGGGAAGAGGGGGTTAATGCGGCCGGTAAGGTCATCGCTGCCTTTGGTCAATTCGTTATTGGCGGTAATTACCTGATTGGTATTGTGATCTTCATCATTATCATTGCCATTCAGTATGTGGTCGTTGCATCCGGTGCCGGCAGAGCTTCGGAAGTGGCAGCACGATTTACTCTGGATAAAATGCCGGGGAAACAACTCAGTATTGATGCGGATCTGAATTCCGGGCTGATCACAGAAAAAGAGGCCATTGACCGTCGCCAGCGGATCGAGAAAGAAGCTGACTTCTATGGGGCCATGGATGGTGCTATCAGATTCACTACCAAAGAAGCACTGGTGTCAATAATTATCACACTGGTCAATATTGTTGGTGGAATTCTGATCGGGGTCTTTCAGAAAGGGATGGAACTGGGAACTGCGGCACAAACCTTTACCATCATGACTATTGGCGACGGATTGATGGCAGCAATCCCATCACTATTGATAACCATTTCTGGTGGATTAATCACGACTCGGGCCGCCTCTGATGAAACTTTGGGTGAAGACCTGACCAAACAAGCTCTGTTCAATTCCAATCCCATTAAATTGGCTGGTGCAGGCATGGCTGTGCTGGCATTGATTCCCGGTTTACCAAAATTACCCTTTCTCATAGTTGGTGGTGCTTTTCTGTACGTCGCCTTTCAGATTGAGAAACAAAAAAAGGAGGAAAAATCAGTGCTTGATGAGGAGGAGAAAAGACAACTGCAGCCGCCTCCGGAAAAAATTGAAAGCCTGCTGAAAGTCGATTTGTTGGGGCTGGAAATCGGCTATTCTTTGATTCCTCTGGTTGACACCGCACAGGGAGGGACCTTGCTGCAACGGATTAAATCAATGCGAAAACAACTGGCCCTTGATCTGGGGATTATTGTGCCACCAGTTCGAATCCGGGACAATCTGCAGCTGGGTCCTAAATCTTACACTATACTGCTGAAAGGGATTGCTATTGCTCAGGGTGAGGTGGTTCCCAATCATCATCTGGCCATCAACCCTGGGCACGTGAAGGAAAAGCTGAAAGGGGCTGATACCCGGGAACCGGCTTTTGGACTGCCAGCTTATTGGATCGGAGACGAAGAGCGGGAAAGGGCACAGTTTTTAGGCTATACCATCGTGGATCCAGCCACAGTCATTACCACACACCTGACTGAATTGATCAAGGGGCATGCCAATGAGTTGCTCGGGCGTCAGGAAACCCAGCATCTGATAGACAATATCGCAACGCAATATCCGAAAGTCGTCGAGGAGTTAATACCCAACCTGATGAGTTTGGGGAATGTACAAAAGGTATTGCAGACGCTTCTGAAAGAGCGGGTCTCCGTATTTGATCTACGCTCTATTCTGGAAACACTGGCTGATTATGCCACTTCGGTCAAGGATCTGGGACGTTTAACTGAACTGGTCAGGCAGGCCATGGGTAGATCCATCGTCAAGCCCTATCTGACTGGTAATCAGGACCTTCCTGTTCTGGTTCTGCAAGGAGAATTGGAACACAGTCTGATTCAGAAGTTGCAGAAAATTCAGGAAATCGAGCAGATGGTCATTGATCCTGCGAGCGCTCACAAACTGATTAATACCATCAAAGAAACAATAGAACGTTCCGGAATGAAAGTTCAACCGATTCTTCTTTGCTCATCAATGCTCAGGCAACATATTCGCAATCTGATCGAACGATTTTTGCCGGAACTGGTGGTGTTGGCAGCCAATGAAGTGCCGCCCGGCGTCAATATCGTTTCACTAGGAGTTGTTAAACATGAGAATTAAAAAATATCTGGTTAAAAATTTTGATGAAGCCCTTTCCAGTATAAAAAAAGAGCTTGGTGATGAGGCGTATATCATGTCGACAAAAAAAGTCGAGAAAAAAGGGGCATTGAATCTGAGTCGGGAAGAGTGGCTGGAAGTGACGGCAGCGGTAGAACATGAGGAACAAAATGCACAAGCCAGTAATTTGTCACCCCATCTGTTAAATAAAGCCTATGGCCAGGTACAAAAGCCACAAAAGCCAGAAAGCAGAGAATCAGTCAAATCATCCCCTTTTGCAGGGTTTGAAAGAAGTGATCCATTGCAGCCCTTACGGGAAGAAATCAGTGAGTTGAAATGGTTGATGCAGAATCAGTCAAAACCAGATATGCTGTCAAATGGTGCGGCTGGATTCAGTGGTCAGTTTGATCGCTGTTACAAGAATTTAATCTTGAAAGGAGTCGAACAAACCTTGGCAATCAGACTGATAGACAATCTTATGATGAGTGGCGGGCAATCGCGTCAATATGATGACTCGAATTTAAATAAAAGGCTTGTAGATGTTATTTCTGCTCACTTGGGCAAAACTATGCCCATCACCATGGGGCCAAAAACCAAACTGGTGGCTTTGGTCGGCCCGACTGGGGTGGGAAAAACGACAACTATAGCGAAAATGGCGGCTTATTATAAACTTCTGGAAGGGAAGCGGGTCGCTTTGGCCAGTATGGATGGGTTTCGTATTGGTGGATTTGCACAACTTCGGACTTATGGCGATTTAATAGACATACCAGTTTTTTCTTTGCGTGATGTCGCTGACATGGCTGGGCTTATTAATCGCTCTGAGCAATATGACCTGATCCTTTTCGATACACCAGGTTTTTCTCCTGGGGATCACTCCGCTTTAGAATCCCTGGCTGAAAAAGTCAACGTTCTGATAAATGGTGGGGCAGAAATACACTTATTACTTGATGCCACCCGTAAAGAAAGCGATTTGAAATGCGTATTTTCTGCCTATCAGGTATTGCACCCATCATGCTTGATCTTTTCCAAGATCGATGAGAGTAATTCCATAGGCGCTTTATTCAACTTGAAAATTCAGAGTGGATTACCTATCTCATATCTGACCGTCGGACAGCGTGTCCCGGAAGATATTGAGGTCGCTCACCCTCGCCGGGTTGCCAGTCGCTTACTGGGGCTTTTTGGTACCCAAGGAGATCGAATATGAATCAAGCTCAGACTTTGATCGAAATGACCAGGAATATTGGATCATTTTCTGGTCGGATGACCACTTTGGCCATCACTTCTGGCAAAGGAGGAGTGGGAAAAACCAATGTTGTGGTCAACCTGGCTGTTTCTCTGTCGAGGCGTGGTTACCGGGTTCTGCTACTGGATGCCGATTTTGGATTGGGTAACGTCGATATTTTATTGGGTATTGACCCGCAGAAAGACATTTCTGACCTGCTTTACAAAGGGGCTTCCATTGAGGAGGTTTTGATAGATTATCAAGGCATAACAATTATACCGGCATCTTCGGGTGTGCAAATCCTGACCGAAGTGTCATCTGACCAGGAAGAAATACTGCACAATGCCTTATCCGTCTTAAATGATAGAATGGATCTTTTGATGATTGATACGGCAGCGGGTATTTCCGATAACGTTGTCTCCTTACTACTCAGTTCAGATGATATTCTTCTGGTTGTCAGTACTGAACCCACATCAATAGTTGACGCATATGCAGTGATCAAAGTGATGGGAGAGCTTGATGCAAATAAACGATTTTGGGTTGTTGCCAACATGGTCGAAGATGCAGATGAGGGAACTGAACTCTTCAGGAAGCTGGCAAATGCCTCTCAGCGGTTTTTGGGGAAAAAAATCAATTACCTGACCCATATCAGGCGAGACAAAAAGATTGTGGAGGCAGTCAGGGCTCAACAACCAGTCATCAGTCTGTTTCCGCAAGCTGCGATCAGCCGGGATTTTTCCCGTCTGTCCGTTCAAGTCATAGAAAAAATTGCAATAAAGAGAGGGCAAAAAAAAGAAAAATGAAAAATGATGAGGGGAATGAGGTCAGAAATAGGTTAATTCTTGACCATATCAAAATGGTTAAGATAATTGCTTTGAAAATTTCTGCCCGATTGCCACCTCATATCGAAATTGACGATTTGATCCATTCGGGCGTACTTGGACTAATCGATGCAGCTGAAAAATTTGACAATAAAAAAGGTATTAAATTTGCAACTTATGCCTCTCTACGCATCAAAGGGGCTATTCTGGATGATTTGCGACACATGGATTGGGCGACTCGGACTCAACGGCAAAAGATTAAGGATCTTGAGCGAATAACACTCGATTTAAATCAAAGACTGGGCCGACCTCCATCAGAAGAAGAAATGGCTGCCGAAATGAAAATAGATCTGCCGGAGCTGTACTTGCTGCTGGGGCAAAGTAAAGGAATTGGTGTGGGCGTTTTTCGTTACCAGGAAGAACAGGAAGGGCAAATAGGTGGTGAAAAAACCCTTCTTTTTTCAAAGGATGACAATGTGCCGGATCCAGGAATACATCTCCTTGAGGAAGAGATGAAATGTGTTTTAGCGGAATTAATCGATCAGTTGCCGGAAAGAGAAAAGATGGTGATTAGTCTTTATTATCAGGAAGATTGCAACCTTAAAGAAATAGGGAAAATCATGGATTTAACAGAGTCCAGAATATCTCAGATCAGATCTTTGGCTTTGACACGCATTCGTTTGGGACTGGAAAAGGTTGCCCAGGAGAGCGGAAGCAAAGGTAAGGATTTTATTTAGGAGTCAGGAATGGCGAAGATATTATCACAAGATGAAGTTGATGCATTACTAACTGAGTTTTCAGATGATGGAGCGAAACCCAAAGAGGAGGTGGTGGCTCCTAAAGCCAAAAAAAAAGCCAGTCAGGACAAAAAGGTTTCAATATATAACTTCAGAAGACCTGACCGCGTGTCGAAGGAGCAACTACGATCCCTTCACTATCTTCATGACCGCTTCGCCAGAAATTTTTCGTCATCTCTATCGGCCTATCTTCGGGCTCTGATAGATGTCAACCTGTATTCTGTGGAACAATTTACTTATGCCGAATTCATTCTTTCTCTGCCAGATCCGACTTACTTTAATGCCATTGCCATGGATCCCTTGGAAGGTAATGCAGTTTTGGAGATCAACCCCAGAATTCTTTTTCCCATGATTGATAAAATTTTGGGTGGCAAAGGGGAGGATTTTGGTGGGGGGATGCGAACCATTACCGATATTGAGCGTACCCTGATCGAAGGGGTTGTAAAATTGATTCTGAGGGATCTGGAAGAGTCCTGGAAACAAATCATCCGTTTGAAAATGTCCATTGGAGCAACCGAAACATCTCCTCAACTGATTCAGGTAGTTGCCCCCAATGAGATTGTCGTGTTGATTGTTTTTGAGCTTAAAGTGGGTGAAGCCAAAGGTTTTATGAATTTCTGCATACCCTCTATCGTGCTGGAACCCATTGCGCATCGCTTTTCACAGGATTGGTATGCAGATCGGGCCAAAACAAGTGTGGAAGAAATGAAAAAAATAAAACTTAATTTATTGAAAACCAGAATCGGTATTGATGCCGGTTTGATGGGTAATCATATGTCTGCTTCTGCACTCATGGAAATAAGAGAAGGAGACATCATCAAATTGGAATCCCGGGTCAATGACGAGATGATGGTCAGGTTGAATGGTGTACCGAAATTCAGAGTGTTCCCGGTTAAAAAGGAACGGAAAAAAGCGGTACAGATCGTAGATATCATTCTGAGGGAGTTTAAAAATGAATGAAACAGAACAATTAAGCAAAATATTCGTTGAAAACTGGATATCTGTTTTCAATACCATTCTGGGAAAAGATGTGACCATAACCATCGAATCGGTAAAAAATGCAGACAGCGCTGATGCGATGCTGAATCATGAAAAATTCGCTCAAATCATACGAATTGATTATAGTGAAGTCAGCGATGCCTACATCATCATGTCTCAGAATAATCGTTTGATTTCTATCGTCAGCAACCTGATGATCGGATTGGATACTTTTGCAGACGATATAAGTGACGACGATCGTGATGCCTTTGCTGAAGCCATTAATCAATTGTTTTCTTCCTGTCAGGTCCCTATCCTGGACAGCATGAGCCTTGATGTCAAATTCCGTAACATTCGTTTTATAAACAAAGAAGAAGCCGGTAGCTTGACGCATGAAAAAAAGTGGAAGCTCTGGTCTGCCCAGATTGATTTTTCAGACATATCAAAAGAGTCTTTCACTTTGCTTATTCCGGATCCTTTTACAAAAGAAGTGCCTAAAAAAGCCTCAGCGCATGAAGATGATGAAAAGTTAGTTGACACACCAAGGGCCCAACCATATAATAAAAATGATTCCTACATGGCAGGGAACAGCAACATCAATTTACTGATGGATGTTGAGTTGCCGGTAACGATACGCATCGGCTCAACGGAGATGAAATTGATAGATATTATGAGACTGGGCTTGGGCAGTATCATTGAACTGGAGAAACTGGTAGATGACCCGGTCGAAGTATTGGTAAACGATACCTTGGTTGCCAGAGGAGAAGTGGTTGTTTACGACAGCAATTTTGCCATTCGCATTACTCATGTGGAGAGTCGGGCGGATAGAATCCGTTCTCTGGGGTAAAAGGAGTTAATTATCAGTATCCAAAATCTAACCAATCAGGAATTCAAGGAACTGCAGGACTTCATCTACCAAAAATCAGGAATGTTTTTTCCAATTTCCCGGAAAAATTACATTGAGCAAAAAATTGCCCGGCGCATTGAAGCCATTCGTCTGAACTCTTTTTCTGAATATTTTAATGTTCTGAAAAAGGAATTAATACGAACGGAAATTATTAAACTATTCAATGAAATAACTGTAAATGAAACATTCTTTTTCAGAGATATGCCTCAACTAAAAGCATTGAAAGAACAAATCCTGCCTCAGATCCAGTCCAAAGGAACAATCAGGATTTTAAGTGCCGGATGTTCTTCCGGAGAAGAAGCATACACCCTCTCAATTATTCTGCGTGAATACTTTCCGGATCTGAATTTTAATATCCTGGGCATTGATATCTCAGACCTTGTTGTGGCCAAAGCGATTAAAGCCCATTACAGTGATTATGCCGTACGTTTTATCCCCCAGAATATCAGGCAGAAATACTTCGATCATAAGGATCACGGCAATTGGGTATATAAGGACGAGGGTAAAAAAAATGTCGAATTCAGAAAGATGAATCTGATGGAATTGGATGCTCAGCCTGCTTCCTGTCGCTTTGATATCATTTTTTGCCGCTATGTGCTGATTTATTTTGACCTGGATTCCAAGAAAAAGGTTGTTTCAAAATTTGGTTCCTGCCTGAATAAAGCCGGGCATTTGTTTATGGGTAATTCCGAATCGTTGTACTCGGTAACCGAGAATTTTGATATGATGCATTTCCCGTCAGCCATTGTATATAAAAAGAAGGAGAAGTAGATGAATAATGTCATGGAAAAAGCACGTCAACTCGTAGATAAGGTTGGGGAGTTACCTCCAATACCCGGCGTTATTCTGGAATCGATGACTCTCCTGAATGATCCATCTGTAACCGTCAAGCGTATTCAGGAGCAGATTCTGCTGGATCAGGCTCTGACTGCATTCATTTTGAAAGTTGCCAATTCGGCATTATATGGGCTCAGACGAGAAGTCAGTACGATCACTTATGCCATAAATCTGATGGGATACAACACAACCAAGTCGATTCTTCTGGCTTACTTAACCAAAAACCTGTATAGGACCAAAGGCAGTAAAATGATCCAGACAGCCTTGTGGAAACACGCCATTGCCAGTGCTGTATATGGAAAAAAGATTGCGGAATTGCACAAACATGTCAATGTTGAAGAGGCTTTTATTGCCGCACTGCTTCATGATATCGGCAAAGGTGTTTTGTTGAAAAACCGCACCGAAGATTTTGAAGAGATTGTAACCGAAGAATTCAATGCTGATGTGTTATCGGTTACGATCGAAATGAAAAAACTGGAATTTACCCATGTTGAAGTGGGTTATATTCTGATGAACAAATGGAGATTTGCAGAGAATATCATTGAATCCCTGATTTATCATCATAATGTACAGGAATATTACGGAGATAACCCGATGGTCTCCATTGTCAGCCTGGCCAATAAGCTGAGTCATGTGAATGGCTACGCCTTTCGCATTGGAGAAAGGGACCTTTTTGAAACCCAGATTCTCAATCTCAGTGCGACTCAGGTTCAGGAACTTCAATTGCGGGGTAAAGAAGAAATAGAAGTCCTGTTAGAGGTTATCGGATGAGTGAAAGCGAGCACATATTTAACACCTTGTTTTTCGGCAAGAATGAATTACCCGCACTGCCGTCCATTTACAATGAAGCCATCCGTTTAATTGAAAACCCCTACACAACCACTGAAAAGCTGTCCAGACTCATCATGCAGGATCAAGCGATCGTTTCACAAATCATCAGATTGTGCAACAGCCCTCTTTTCGCTGCCCGTCAGGAGATCAGTTCACTGGGGAACGCCATCAATTATCTGGGTATGAATGTGATCAAGGAAATGTTGTTGCAAATTTCTCTTGTCAGAACCTTTCCATTCGATAAAAAAACTGTTCCGGAGTTTGATCTCTCCGTATTCTGGGAACATTCTCTGGGGACGGCTTACCTGACAGAACTGATTGCAGACAAACTGAATCATAAACGAAAAGATTTACATTATTTCGGTGGTCTTTTGCATGATATTGGAAAGTTGCTCATATACCATGTCCGACCTGAAGATTTTTCCAGAATAGTGGCTCTTCAGAGAGAAAACGGAATGGGAGACCTGGATGCTGAAAATGAAGTCTTAGGTATTGATCATGCCGTAATCGGAGCTATTTTGGCACAAAAATGGCACTTCACAGCCGATGTCGTCGACATGATCCGCCTGCATCATGACGTCAGCGGAGGTAACCAGATTGATGTTTGTCTGGTCAGAATAGCCAACCATTTTGCCAAAGCCGCCGGGCTCAGCTTCCCATGGGAGAGCCGTGAAATCCCAATAACCAATGACTTTGCCTGGAATGTGTTGACGGGTGATGATCGTACGAAAATTGATGTGGAAAGAATGACGTTTGAAATAACCGACGAAGCAGAAAAAGTCAAAGAAACAGTAAAATCAATGCTTTCCCGTCGGGACACTTAGGGTGAGCATGTGCAATTGACATTGGTTTTTATTGTCGCCTGGCTGATATTGGCATTGGGGTTTGTTTATCTGGGTATCAGTCACAAAAGAGCGCTGAAATTAATTGAGGAGAACCGACGCATCATTGACCAACTGGGCGTCATCAGTTCTCTTTTCCCCACATTTCTTGAGCGCAGCGAAGACCTGACCCGAAATTGGGCTGATGAGATGGACTGGCGGCAATCTGCTCTTAAAAATCTGATCAAAGAA
>Ga0105099_10001232_pt1 | contig 16287 bp, 19 predicted proteins | sample PPLLak3cmMay2015_2_FD_79138 | JGI IMG/M metagenome (GOLD analysis project Ga0105099, IMG submission 79138) | Freshwater sediment microbial communities from Prairie Pothole Lake near Jamestown, North Dakota, USA - PPLs Lake P8 Core (1) Depth... | ecosystem: Environmental > Aquatic > Freshwater >... | reverse complement strand
CGAAACGATCACACTGTTTAAATATTCTTCTATTTCGGCTGTAGTATAGATTCCCTGGGTTCCGACCATGCTGTTTATGAAAAGGACAGGCTGTATTACCTGCATATTGAATATTCCGAAAGCCCTCAGCCTTATAAGGCCAAGCTGGGAGTCCTTGAATGCCACCGGGTCTCTTGTTCCCCATGCGAGGTTGGCGAATGTCTTTGTGTTAATGAAGTAAACCTCGGCCCGCAGAGGACTTACGAAACCCCAGGGAAGGCTCAATATTTTTGTGATGATGGGGATGTTCAGGGTGGAGAGGGTGTAGCGACCGGCGCCGACAGCGTCGTATGCCTTCCCTTCATAGAAGAACACCGCCGCCTGGCTCTCGCGGACGGTAAGCTGGGCACCGTACTTGATATCACCGGAACCCTCTTGAGGTATCCTGTGGGCCAGCTCCTTGCCCGTATCATCAAACCATTCGATGATCTCGAGAAAATTACCGTTAGACATCCCCATACCATCCCCCTGTTTTTTTTGAAAAACTTACTATGTTTGGTTTGCGATGTCAACGTTCAGAAGAAAGGCGATGGGTAATGGGAAAGATTATGGTTTCTTTAGTTTCTCTTGTTTCTTTAGTTTCTTTAGTTATCTAACGAACCAGACAAACCAGACAAACCGATTTATCACCCATAACCTATGACCTGTCTTTATCCGAACCTTCCCGTTATGTATCCTTCCGTCCTTTCATCTTGCGGGGACGTGAATATCTGCGAGGTGTCGCCGAACTCGACGAGGTCGCCCAGGAGCATGAAACCCGTATGGTCGGAGACGCGCGCCGCCTGCTGCATGTTGTGGGTGACGATAAGGATGGTATAACGCTCTTTCAGCTCTATCATGAGCTCTTCGATGCGCAATGTCGCTATGGGGTCGAGGGCGGAGCAGGGCTCGTCAAGAAGGATGATCTCGGGTTCCACCGTGAGCAAACGGGCCACGCAGAGCCTCTGTTTCATCTCTTCAGACAGATCGAGGGCGGGCATGTGGAGCTTGTCCTTGAGATCATCGAAAAGGCCGACGGCGTGGAGGCAGCGTTCCACCGTTTCTTTCATGGTCCGCCTGTTGCCAATGCCGTGGACCTTCAGGCCGTATATCATGTTCTCGTAAACAGTGAAAGGGAAGGGGTTCGGTCTCTGGAAGACCATGCCGACCTTTTTTCTCAGGTTGATTATATCTACATCATCCAAATTATCGTTGTGTACGTAAATATCTCCTTCGATACGGATGTCGTCAATGAGGTCGTTCATGCGGTTGAAACAGCGAAGGAGCGTTGATTTGCCGCACCCGGAAGGACCGATGAGTGCGGTGATGGTGTTTGCGTATACATGAAAATCGATGTTTTTCAGCGCGTGGAAATCGCCGTAGAAGAGGTTGAGTTTCTTTGTTTGAAGGGCGAAATTGTTCATCATCCGAATTTTCCCTGAATGTAGTCTTCTGTCTTTTTTTCTCTGGGGGCCGTGAATACCTTGTCTGTGGTGTCGTACTCTATGAGCGTTCCCAGGTAGAAAAAGGCCGCGAAATCGCTTATACGGGCGATCTGTTTCGTGTTGTTCGACACGAGGATGATCGTGTAGTCAGATTTCAGCTCGCTCAATGCATCCTCGATCTTGGCTGTAGATATGGGGTCAAGGCCCGAGCATGGCTCGTCAAGGAGGATGATCTCAGGTTTCAGCGCGAGTGTCCTGGCAAGACAGAGCCTCTGCTGCTGGCCGCCCGATAGCTTGAGTGCCGATGTGCTGAGTCGATCTTTGACCTCATCCCAGAGAAATGCCTTTTTCAGACTGTCCTCAACTATATGGTGGAGACTGGGTCGGTCCGATGTCCCTTTAAGCCTTGGCCCGTAAGCGATGTTCTCGAATATGGAGCGGGGCAGGGGGATGGGAACGGCAAAGACGGTGCCGACACGCCTGCGAAGTTCAATGGGGTTTGTGCTCCCGTCGAGGATACTTTTACTGTCTATCGACGCATCGCCATCGATCTTTACGTTGTTCTCGAAATCGATCATCCTGTTTATGATGGAGATCAGGCTCGATTTCCCGCTGCCTGAAGGTCCCATGAAACCTGTGATGGTGTTCCTGTAGACGTCGATGGTTATGTCCTTCAGGACCTGGATGGTGCCGTATGACAAGCTGAGCTTGTTTATGGATATTTTTGTATCCATGTCTCCCTACGAGTATTTTGCGATGGCCTTGTTCATGATGTAATAGGCCACTATGTTGATAAGCAGGATGCTCAGGACGAGAACGAGCGCAGTGCCGTATGCCTTTTCCATTGAGATGCCTTCCCGCGCCAGTATGTAGAAGTGGACCGCCATGGTCCTGCCTGAGTCCATGAGCGAAAGGGGAAGTCTCAGTGAGCTTCCCATGGTGAATATGACCGCTGCCGTTTCACCCACGGCCCTGCCGATGCTGAGCATGATCCCCGTGAGGATGCCCGGCATTGCTGCGGGGAGGACCACTTTTTTTATTGTTTCCCATTTACTGGCGCTGAGTGAGTAACTGACGATCCGAAGCTGTCTGGGTACCGCCCTGATGGCCTCTTCGCTGGTCCTGATGATGGTGGGGAGGATCATGATGGTCACGGTAAGGACACCCGCGAGCAGGGACCAGCCCATCTTGAGCTTGATGACAAAAAAGATGAAGCCGAAAAGACCGTAAAGAATGGAGGGAATGCCGGCCAGGGATTCGACGCCGAAGCGGATGAACTTCGTAAAGATAGATTCTTTGGTGTATTCCGTCAGGAAAATGGCCGTTCCGAGGCCAAGGGGCGTGGCGAGAAGTATCGATAGGAGGGCAAGCTGTATCGTACCTACAATGGCGGGAAAGATGCCGCCGTGTCTTCCCATGTCTTCAGGGGAGGAGAAAATAAAGGCGAAATCGATGTAAGGAAAACCCTTGACGCATATTATCGCCACGATGACGACAAGGATGCTCACGGTGAAGAGCGCCTGGGCATTTAAGCCCACCCGGACTATCTGATTGATGATCCTGGGGTTTATTCTCATTTGGCGATCTTCCTTTTAATGCCGAAGTTGGCGATGTAGTTCAGGACCATGATGATGACCATCAGTACAATGCCTGTCGAGAAAAGACCCAGCCTGTGGTCGCCGGTGGCATAGGCAAGCTCGAGGGCAATGTTGCCCGTTAAAGTCCTGAGGGGGTCGAGGATACTTGTGGGTATCTTCAGGGCATTGCCGGCTATCATTATGACGGCCATTGTTTCTCCGATGGCCCTTCCCATGCCGAGGATAAAACTTGCCAGTATGCCCGATTTGGCTGACGGGAGGATGACCTTGTGTATCGTTTGCCATTTCGTGGCACCCATGGCAAAGGACCCTTCGCGGTACGTTTTGGGTACGCTGACAAGGGCATCGAAGGAGATGCTGATGATCGTCGGCAGGATCATGACCCCGAGTATAAGTGACGTGGAGATGAGGGAAAAGCCCGATCCCCCGAGATAATTCCTGACAAGGGGTACGATGTAGATGACCCCTAGAAATCCGTAAACGACGGACGGGATACCGGCGAGGAGCTCCAAAGCGGGTTTGAGGAGCATCTGAGTTTTTTTGCCGGAGTATTCAGAGAGATAAATGGCGCAGGAAAGTCCCATTGGAGCACCGATGACCAGGGCCCCGATGGTGACCAGAAATGATGAGACTATCATGGGGAAGATGCCGAAGTGGCCCTTTGTCGGTGCCCATTTGAACCCGAAGATGATATTTTTTAATCCAACTTTGAGAAAAAGCGGCAGTCCTTCGGCGAGGATGAAGATAAAGATGAGAAAAAGAAAAAGAAGCGATGAGAGCGCGAAAGTGATGAGCACCCATTTGACGAAACGTTCCTTGAGCATTGTCCTGTCAGTCATAGAAGCCGACAAGTCCTTCATTCTTAAGAATTTTCTGACCTTCTTTCGAGAGCACGTAATCTACGAACTGTTTTGTCTTATCATCCAGTTCCCCATTGGTCACATAGAGGAACGGCCGAACGATCTTGTAGCGGCCCGATTTTATGGTTTTTATGGACGGGTTTACTTTATCGATGGCAATGGGTTTGACCTTTTTGTCGACGAGGCCCATGGAGATATATCCGATGGCATAGGGGTCGGTTGCGACCACTTCTTTGACAGAGCCGTTCGAATCCTGGACCATAGTTCCGTCGTCTATCTCTTTGTCTTTCATGATAAGGTCTTCAAAGGCGCTGCGTGTTCCCGAACCTTCTTCGCGGGATACGGCGTCGATCTTCCTGTTGATCCACCCGAGCTCGCGCCAGTTGGTGATGCGGCCGCTGAAGATCTGGCGTATCTGCGCGAGGCTTAGCATGTAGACGGGGTTGTCGGGGTGGACGATGACCGCGATCCCGTCGTGGCATATCGTGATAGTGTTGAGCTTTTTTTCGTTCTCTTTCAGTTCACGCGAGGACATGCCGATATCGACGGTGTTGTTGATGGTTGCCTGGATGCCGGCGGTTGAACCGCCGCCCTGTACGTCGATGACAAAGTTCTTGTGGTCTACCATGAAATGCTCGGCCAGCTTTTCCGTGAAAGGCATGACGGAGGTGGAGCCGGCAATGGTGATGGCATGTTTTTCCTTGGACCTGTCATGGGTTTTACCGGAACAGGAGGGCAGCAGCAGAGCTATCAGAAGCAGTATGACCCATTGCCTTCGGAACATATTGTTATTCCTCGGGGTCCTTGATATGTCGTATGATCTTTCCTTCCACGAGAAAGATGACAAGTTCCGCGATGTTGACGGAGTGATCGGCCATCCTCTCCAGGTATTTGGCGATGAAGAGCACCCGGGTCGCCCGTGATATGGTACGCATGTCCTGCATCATGTAGGTCAGAAGTTCCCTGAAGATCTGGTCAAGGAACTGGTCGACCTTCTTGTCGTCCCTGGTGACCTTTCTTGCCGTTGCCACGTCTTCCTTTACGAAGGCGTCCAGGCTTTCCTTGAGCATGAGCTGGACGGTCTCCGCCATCATCGGCATGTCGATGTAAGGTTTGAGCTGGGGTTCCTGATTGAGTTCCTGGACCCGCTCGCATATATTGACGGCCATGTCGCCTATACGTTCCAGGTCATAATTGATCTTGATGGCAGTTGTTATGAAACGGAGGTCCCGTGCCGCCGGCTGGCGCAGGGCAAGGAGCTTGAGACAGAACTCGTCTATTTCGACCTCAATGGAGTTAATGGCGTGGTCGTCTTCAATAACTTTAGCGGCAAGTTCGGAATTGCGTTCCAGGAGCGCCTTGATAGCGCTGTTGATGGCCTTTTCGACCAGCCCGCCCTCGTAGAGGAGCTTTTCCTTCAGTTCCTTCAACTCAAGGTCAAAAGTCTTGTAAATGTGTCCTTCAAGCATTACTCGCCTCCTGTTCGAATGGCTTAGAGTATAGTAACTTTTGCCGTCGATTACAATGGGTTTTTGCCCTGACTTTTTACAACCTTTTCGTGCGCCTTTCGTAAGGCTATAACACCTGGACGTTTGTCTGTCCGTTTTTAATATTAACAGAAAATTTACCTGTTGCTAATCGTTCTTTAATTTTTAGGATATATATAATAACAAGAAAGGACCGTAAAATGTGGAATATGGAAGTGGTTTATTTTTCAAAGAAGAAGCAAAAACATGACCCTTTTCTGAACGCGATCAAGAACGCAGCTCCGAAAAGGCAAGTATCCGCTTATACCAGGATCGATGAATTCAAAAAAAGACTCGCAGAAAGACAGGGCCGCAAACTGCTCGCCGTCATCATTGCCGTTAACGAGGAGACGCTTATAGATATTTACTTTGCCCAATATTTGTTGGCAGGGATATCGAGCATCCTTGTTCTGCCCGATGACGAAAAGCATACCGTTGCCCTGGGCTGCCGTATCGGGCCGAAGCATACCTTTCCCATCGATACGGATATGGGCGGTTTCACATCGACGGTGGCGAAAATCCTTGAAGAAGGTTCGATTCACAGTGAAGGAAAGGCTGCCAATTTTTGATAACAATATCAATACGCTGCGAAAAAAGGGAGATATGACAGAAAAAGATATGAAGAAACGTGTGGCTTTCAAGTTTAAAGATACCGGTGCCTGTCAGGTGTTCCTGGCGGGTTCTTTTAACGCCTGGGATCCTTCCGCCCGGCCTCTTCAAAAAGATGCCGACGGCATCTGGAAAACAACCGTAATGCTTCCGCAGGGGATCTACCAGTACCGTTTTATCGTCGACGGTGAATGGAAGGAAGACCCATCCTTGCAAAACAAATATATAGATGGATCGGTCAGCAATAATTCAGTGATCGTCTCTTAATAAGAACTGCGCCAATTCCCGGCCCGACCTTCCTCTCTCAAGATGCCAGATGCTGGGGGCGGGGTTGATGGTACGCTAGAAAACGTTCCGCGTTTTCATCGCCCATATAACGATCGAGGATCTTTTTATCACACCCGACAAGATCGACCATGATAAGACCGTCCAGGGCATTTCCGAAGGACCGGTCGATGTTGAACCCCATAAGTTTACCTCCCATTTTTACGTATTGTTTCAACAGGACAGGAACCCCCTTGCGGTCATGTTCTATATCGGATACAAGCGAGGAAAGGTCTTCAATGTCATCGGGCACTTTTACGAGGGATTCCAGCCTGATCCTCCCACGGTCTTTGCCTCGAATGGGAGTTCGCGGCCTGATGAGCTTTGCCAGATCGGGGGCATAGTGATTTACGGTCAGATAGAGGACCATGAGCTGACGTGAAACAGCCGAATAGGTTTCGCTGATGCTCGCCGGGCCAAAGAGGATCCTGTAATCCGGCCGATGGGCCACAAAGCGGGCTATGCCTTTCCAGAGAAGCAAGAGCGGTGTATAAAGTTTCTGGTATTCGAGGCGGACAAAGGACCTGCCCAGCTCTATTCCGTTCTTCACACGCTCAAGAAAAACATCGGAGAGGTCAAAGAGCTTGTTCGTGTAGAGGCCGTGCTTCCCGAATCGTTCGTATATTATGTCAACCTGACCCATGCGGTAAGCCCCGACGATATGCTGTATTTTTGTGTTCCAGACGAAGAGGTGGTTGTAGTAGAGATCAAAACGGTCCAGATCGACAGATTTTCCCGTACCTTCACCGGCGACACGAAAGGTTATCTCCCGCAGGCGGCCTATCTCGAAAAGGAGGTTCGGGATCTGGTGGGCGCGTGCATGCGCAACGATATAATCCCCGTTGCGGACAAGCACCTGCTCCGCCGGAAGGTTATCTACCTCGGCCGTAATGACCTCCGGCAGAGGTTCTCCGGCGATCATTTGTTCCTCACGTCTGTTCTTTGTTTCGGAAATCATGTCTCCTCCTGTGTCTATTGTCTGCAGGCAACGGTACTGCAGGGCGTAGGTTCGAGTTCGCATGTAATCCGTAAGTTTATCATCGCAATTGAATGTCTCCAGTTTTTTAAAGGGCAAGGTTTTGCCGATCCGGACCTTGATGATTTTGTTCCTTTTGTTCACCAGCTCGAAGGGAAGCAGGGCCGTCCTCAGCCTGGAATTAATTATGCCGGCCAGCTGGAAGAGCGGGCTGTTGGCACCTTCGAAAAAAACAGGAAGGACGGGGGCGCGGGACCTGCGTATGATCCTTGCTATTCCTTCATTCCACCCGGGATCCGTGATCCGCCTTTGCCGAATGTTGAAATATGAAACTGTGCCCGCGGGAAAGACCACGAGGGTATGGCCGTCCTCAAGCCAGGCCATGGCATCACGAAGGGGCCTCAGGTTCTTTGTCGCCGATCCCTTACGTTTAAAGGGGTCAACACACAACAGAACATCCCTTAGCTCGGGTATCCTTTCGAGAAGATAATTTGCCATGATCTTGGTGTCACTGCGCAGCCCGAGCATGATAGAGCCGAGCAGGAGGCCCTCGATGCCGCCGAAGGGGTGGTTGGCGACTACCACGAGAGGCCCGTGTCGCGGTATATCGGAAAGGGTGGCCCCGGCGGTATCGTATCCGATGTTTAAACGGCTCAGGGCCGCGTCAATGAAGTGCTGCGCGTTCTTGCCCCCGGGGATATCCATGTAGATACTGTTGAGACGGTGAAGAAAGGAAGCCCTCTCAAGACCGCGGCAAAAAAAGGACAGCACCCTGTCCGGAAAGATGCCGCCGAAAGGCACGGGTAAACTGAAGATGCCGCCGTTTTGAGCTTGTGCGTTTTCCAAGGATCACCCCTTTTGAATAAATGTGTTGGAAAAGGTTCTTGGACCTTATCGATAATATTTATTCGTTGGATGTTAAAATGGGATTAATTTCCGGGGAAAAAACGGTTAATTCCGTTTACGCGGTTTTGAAGACGCCAAAAAGCCCGTGGAGCCCTTCGGCAAGCCCTGCAAGGTTGATCCTAAAAGCGGGGTGTGAGACATGTTTTTTTACGTTTTTCCTGTCCATTGTCCATGGTCCTTTTGCCATGACCGGGTCGGGTATGTCTTCGCGGATGTCCTGTAGCGGTTGATGATCTCAAGGAGCTTCGTGGAACTCATGATCCTCTGGTTGATCGTCTGGAGCCGTTGTCCGGCAAAGCCCGTCACGGTGGTCTTTACAAAGTCTATGGGTATCTCCTGGCCTTCGATGAATATGGTCGACATTGAGCGGTAAACAGGCGGGGTTCCTGGGGAAATTCGGTTGGTACATGAAGCTCATCCAGGACGAGATGAGAACTCTCGTGCACAAGCTCCTCGACGAGAACGGCGGTATACCCAAAGGGAAACATGAGGCGGTGGTCATGATCACGATGGACAACAGCGGGATCGTCACGGATTTCTGCATCGTCCGTTCCTCCGGGAACAAGGCCATGGACGATGCCGTTCAGGCATCGCTGAAACGGGCGAAGGTTAGCCAGCCGCTTTTTTAAAGGCATACACAAGAGGTTGGAGATAAAGATAGCGTCGCAGGGGTGATAAGGACGTTTGAAAGTTTATGAGACGTTTATGAAGCGTTTCAGGGCAATAAAATGTTTTTGTATTTTCCTGAAACCTTTTTATGTTTGATCTTCGATGTGGTGTTTAATGACACGGCCTTCAACCATGAAGATGACATCCTCGCATATGTTTGTCGCAAGGTCGGCGATACGTTCGAGGTTGTTTGAGATCCTTATCAGGTGAACGGATCTCTCGATCGTGGTCGCGTCCGAGGTCATGAAAGTTACTAGTTCACGGAATATCTGGTTCTGCAGCGCGTCTATGATATAGTCCCGTTCGCACACAACCTGTGCCAGTCCGGCATCCTCGTTGATAAACGATTTTATGCTGTCGGACAGGTTCCTGACCGTTTCATCGGTCATTCTCGGGATGTCTATGAGAGGTTTGACAGGGGGTTTCGATACGAGGAAAAGGCCGCTCTCGGCGATATTTACAGCGTGGTCGCCCATGCGTTCAAGGTCGCTGTTCATTTTGTAGATCATCAGGACAGCCCTCAAGTCCCTTGCCCTTGGTCCGAACTTTGCAATGGTTTCCATACAGAGCTTGTCGAGCGATACCTCGAAGTCATTGGAGACCGGTTCCAGGTCATTAACCACCTCTAGAAGCGGCGTTTTCTCCCTGTTCAAAAGGCCCCTGACACTCTTGGAGATCATGTTCTCGACGAGGGTAGCATAGCCAATGAGTTCCTTTTTAAGCCCGTTGATCTTTTCTTCCAGCATCGCGGCCCCCTTATCCGAATTTACCCGTAAGGTATTCTTCAGTGCGTTTGTCTTTAGGTACGGTGAACATCTTTTCTGTTGGCCCGAACTCGACGAGTTCCCCAAGGTATATGAATGCGGTGAAATCGGAAACCCGTGCAGCCTGCGCGATGTTGTGGGTAACTAGCAGCATGGTGACATTCTTTTTGAGTTCAACGAAGAGCTCTTCTATCTGGGATGTCGATTTGGGGTCAAGGGCCGATGTCGGTTCATCGAGGAGCAAAATCTCGGGGTTCATCGCCAGCGCACGGGCTATGCAGAGCCTTTGCTGTTGTCCGCCGGAGAGGAACGTCCCTTTGCGGTGCAGGTTGTCTTTCACCTCGTCCCAGAGGGCCGATTTTTTCAACGATTGCTCTACAATATTATCGAATTCCGTTCTCGGCATTCTTATGCCGTTCAGTTTGTACCCGGCGATGACGTTCTCGTATATGCTCATGGTCGGAAAGGGGTTTGGCTTCTGGAAGACCATACCGACCTTTCTTCTGAGCACAATGGGCTGCATGGAGTAGATATCATCATTGATCAGGGTCATTTTGCCGGAGACTGTGGCATCGGGAATAAGTTCGTGCATCCTGTTGACGCATCGTATAAGTGTTGTTTTGCCGCAGCCGGAAGGCCCCATGAGCGCGGCAACGACGTTCTTTGAAACCTCAAGGTTGATCTCTTTCAGTATCTTGTTATTCCCAAAAAAGGCGCAAAAATTTTCTACTTTTAGAACTGTATTTTCCATCTAACGGAAATCCCCCTTGCGAAAAGGTTCAGGGCAAGCGTCAGAACAACAAGGATGAACGAAGCTCCCCAGGCGAATGAATGCCATTCCGGGTAAGGGCTCATGGCATAATAAAAGATCCGGTAAGGTAGTGAATCGATGGGTTTGAAAATGTTGGTGTTCATGAACTGGTTGCCGAACGCGGTGAAAAGAAGCGGAGCCGTCTCGCCGGTGATCCTGGCAACACTGAGGAGTATACCCGTGAGGATCCCGTTTAAACCCGAAGGGAGTATTACCTTAAGGATCGTCCGATAGTAGGGTACGCCAAGCGCGAGAGATGCCTCTTTCAGGTGATATGGAATAAGTTTCAGTGTTTCTTCAGTCGTCTTGATGATGACCGGAAGCATCATAATTGACAGCGCGATCCCGCCTGAAAGGGCCGAGAATGTCTTCAGCGGCGCGACTACCCAGAGATACGCGATGATGCCGATGACTATGGACGGTGTCCCCTGAAGGACAACAACACAGAGGCGTACCATATTGCTCAGCTTACCTTCCTTGTTCTCTGAAAGATAAATGCCGGCGGCGATCCCGCAGGGGATGGACATTATGCAGGATAGGATTATAAGCATGATCGTTCCAATAATGGCGTTAAATACTCCGCCTCCGGGTTCCCCGGTCGGCCTGGGGAGATTGAAAAGGAAATCCCAGTTGATCACCATTATGCCGTTCTTTGTTATGTGATAAAGAATGAGGAAAAGAGGTAAAAGAGATATGAACGCAAAGAGGCTGATCAGGACCTTGAAGATCGTATCCTTTATGAGGCGCATGCCGACTTGATCGTTCATCATGTTACCTCTTTGGAAGATTCAATACTGATCTTCTTGATGACATAGTTGCCGATGATGTTGATGATCGTGGTGACGAAGAAAAGAACAAGGGCAATATATATAAGGGAAGAGGCCGTAATGCCCGTTGCTTCGGCGAACTCATTGGCTATGACGCTTGCCATCGTGTTTGCCGGGCTGAAAATGCTCGTGGGCAGGAAGTTGCTGTTGCCGATGAGCATCGTGACAGCCATGGTCTCGCCGATGGCGCGCCCGAGGGCAAGAAGTATCCCGGCAATTATACCCGAACGGGCATAGGGGATAATGATGTTCTTTATGACCTCGAAACGGGTGGCCCCCAGTGAGTAGGCTGCCTCTTTGAGGTCCGCAGGTACCAGTGTGATCACCTCCCTGCCGATAGAGGCCGAAAAGGGGATGATCATTATGGAGAGTATGAGAGAAGAGGTAAGTATCCCCACACCATGAGGGGCAACACCGATGCCGGTTTCCAGGAACCTTACTGCGGGCATGAGGAGAAAGAGGCCCCAAAGGCCGTATATGACAGAGGGGATACCGGCCAGGACCTCAATGGCGCTGCGAAGAAAGGTGGAAACGGCACCTCCCTTGAAATATTCTCCGAGGAAGACGGAAATAGATATTGAAAAAGGAATGGATAGCAAAAGGGCCAGAAAGGAAGTGAGAAGGGTTCCCACGAGAAAAGGAAGGGCGCCGAAGGTCTCCGTCGATGAGTCCCATACTTTCCCCGCGAAGAAGAACAGGCCGAACTCTTTTATCGATGGTACGGCAGTCAGAAAAAGCGTTATCATTATGGCAGCGAGAAGAAATACGATGAATACCCCTGAAACGGCAAGGGAGAAATTGAACCTTTTTTCGGAGCGGTCACTGCCGGATATAGGCCTTTCATTTTCTTTCATATATGTTTTTCGCAAACTATCCTTAGATACTTATTATACTACGGGTTTCATAATATCAAAAAATGAAAAAGGGAGACGTTCTTTGTATAGACCGTCTCCCCGGGTTTCGTTACTTTAAAAGGGGTGTGCCATTGTATGTTATCGAGCGGACAAGTTTGTTTGCCTTGGCTGCCGCTTCTTTCGAAAGGGGAGCGTACTGGAGGGGCTCGACGTATTTCTGTCCGTCATTGACGATCCACAATAACATCTTTGCCAGTGCCTCTGCCCGTTCTTTCGGCCTTTTGTTATAATTCTGTTCCTTGTAGAAGATGAGCCAGGTCATTCCACTGATGGGATATCCGTCAGAAGCTTCGCTGTTGGTAAGCGATACGTTCGTATCGTCGGGGATCTTCACGTTGGCGGCTGCGCTGACAGCCTTCAGGCTGGGTTCTACGAACTTGCCGGCCTTGTTCTTGATGTTGCCGTAGGCCATCTTGTTCTGCATGGCATAAAGGAGTTCAACATAACCGATCGCTCCCGGTGTCTGCTTCGCGTAACCGGCGACGCCAGGATTTCCCTTCTGGCCGATGGTCCCCGCGGGCCAGTTGACGGATTTGCCGGTCCCGAGCTTCTCTTTCCACTCGGTGCTCACTTTACTCAGGTATTCAGTAAAAATATATGTGGTACCACTGCTGTCGGCACGGCGTACGACGGTGATGGCCAGGTCTGGAAGTTTTACTTTGGGATTTATGGAGGCGATCTTCGGGTCGTTCCATTTCTTGATATTGCCGAGAAAGATACCAGCGATCGTGTCGGGGGTAAAATTCAGTTTCGGATTGCCGGGCAGATTGTAGGTTATCGCCACGGCGCCAAGGCACGTAGGAATATGCACAACCGTCGCTCCGGCAGCCTGAAGCTCCTTGGCCGACATGAAAGCATCGGTGCCGCCGAAATCAACGGTCTTCTTGGTCAGCTGGTTTATACCGCCGCCCGAACCTATACCCTGATAATTGACCTTTACCTTGTACTGTTGATTATAGGCATCGAACATCTTTGAGTACAGCGGCTGAGGGAAGGTAGCACCAGTCCCGAGCAGTTCCATGTCGCTTGCGGAAGCGCTCAAAGCACCAAATACGATCGCAAGAGAGATGATCGTAAATAAAATTGCCTTGGTTAAATTACCCAACATAAGTATTCCTCCTTACCTTTTGTTTGTTTTACACATAAAAAACATGCTGAAACCAGTCTAATCTTCAAATGTTAATATTGGAAAAATTAATTGTTAAGAAACGGTTAATTTTATCTCCTCTTGTCCATTCAGACAATGAATCGGGCAGAATCAATGACACTTAACCGAAAATTAATATTCAATTCATCGGCGCTTAACAAACGGTGGATACCATGTCATATATTGAACGTTTAATGGTTATTAACAATAAGTCGTTATGTTTTCTTTAAAAAGTAAAGGAGACAGACTCGTATGAATGAATGGATGCAGATCCTATCAAGACATTATCATCAGGCGTTGATGCAGCGTAACGAAGGGCCCCTTGTTATTCTCTTCGACATAGACGGGACTATCCTGGATATGCGCTTTACGATCCACGGTGCGTTGAAGAAGTTTGATGAGGACCACGGGACCGGTCATTTCAGGGGTATCACGGTACGTGACATCGATTTTCACGAGGAGCACATAAGGGGATTTCTTGAAAGGCTCCAAATGTCCGAAGATGATCAGCTCAAGGTGCTGCACCGCTATGAGAGGCTTTTGATGTCAATGGTGTCAAACCCCCGAGCCTATGTTCCATTCGAAGGTGTTTTTGAGGTGATCAAGTGGTTCCAGGAGAAACCGGGGACATTTGTCGGCCTAAATACGGGCAGGTTCGAATCTCTCAGGGAGGACACGCTTGCTTCACTCAACGCCCTTGGGGTCCGTTATGGCGTGACATTCTCAGACGATCTGCTTTTCATGAGACCGGAATCATGGCAGGGCAACATAACATCTGTGAAAACGGAAGGCATCCGGCATTTTGTCAAGAACGGTTACAGGGTCTTCGCATTTATCGATAACGAGCCTGAGAATTTGAGAGCGGTGGCCGATATGGGGGATTCTGAAGGCATTTTGCTACTCCACGCCGATACCATATTTAAGTCTGATTTCCTTGCCATACCGGGTCATGCGGTGAGAGGCAGGGTCTATGATATCTACGCTTTCATGAACTCAAGGCATGAAACGGAACACGTTCCGGACGATGACGGACTGTTGAAGCGGACCGCGTGATATCGGAAAGAGAATTGTTAAGGAGCGCAAGCGACTTGGATGAGATAAAGGAGAATTCAATGAAATGCTCAAAGTGCAGTTCTTTTGAGATGTACCGCGAAGATGACAGGAGGGCCGAGATCGTTATCTACGCCTGTTTAAAGTGCGGAAAGAGGATATATCAGGGATACCCCCAGAAACAGGAAGGGGTGGTGCGGCTTATCGATTGGAAGACCCTTAAGGAAACCCATTGTGCACAATGAGGTCTTCGTCATCTCACTTGCCCTTATGTGTGGAGCTGTCCTCTGGTGGGGTTGTGCAAGGCTTCGTATCCCAGGCAAATGCCCGTGTGGATGCTGACGATAGGTTGAAAGGCATAATCAAGTGAAGAAACGATCCTCGACCACCGTTCATGATTCATATCTTTTCTCCTGCGGATGATTTAAGGAAATATATTTTCTGTGAATAATGAAAGGCACAACTTTTCCCTGCACCTTATCGGAGTGGGGATAACTGATGGATTGTCTTGAAATGCGTCGTCTTTCCTGTATTACACGATAACGACGGAATTGTAGCTGCCGAACTCGTTGATCTGTTTTTCGTGTGATACGGGGTCTTCCATCCAATTGCCGTCAACGATAAAGCGATATTGATAGACCCCTTGGGAAAGCATCATTGTGGTTTTCCAGACGCCTTTGGCATCTTTTTTAAGAGGGCGGGCCGAAGGGTCCCAGGCATTGAATGAACCCGCAAGGAACACCTGGCGTGCAACGGCATCGCTGAATTTAAAGGTCACGCGTTTCTTTGCTTCTTTTTCTGCCATGTTCCCCTCCTTTTTTCTTTTATAGTGATCATAATATCACAAATTGGAAATTTTTTCATGAAACCTGAAACTTGAAACATTAGTTACACATAGGCGGGCAGGGTGATCATGAACTTTGCGCCTTGTCCGACGGCACTTTCAACGGCGATCTTTCCATTGTGGAGGAGGATGATATGCTTGACGATGGAAAGGCCCAGCCCTGTCCCCCCGAGCTTTTTGGACCTCGATTTATCGACGACATAGAACCGTTCAAAGATTCGGGCGGCATGTTCTGACGGGATACCGGGACCCGTATCGGTCATTGTGATGAGCACATCGTCTCCGACGGCCGTCATTTCGATCGTTATCCCGCCTCTTTCAGTATACTTGATGGCGTTGTCGAGAAGATTGATAAAGACCTGTTCAAGTTTGAACGGGTCGCCCATGACCGGCGGAAGGTCGGGGGCAATGCGGACCTCTATTGAAAAGCCCTTTGATCGCATCTGATCTTCAAAGATCCTGAGCACGCGGTCGATAAGCTCGGGCATATTCACGGCTTCGAGTTCCAGCACAAGGCTCTTCTCTTCCAGCTCGGAAAGGGCCAGAAGGTCGCTTACCACATTGATGAGCCGGTCGGTATTGCGTTTTATTATCTCCATGTAACGCCTGTTCTCATCCGAAAGCGCGCCTTCTTCAATTGTTTCGATGAAACCCTTGATGGAGGTGAGCGGTGTCCTCAGTTCGTGGGAAACATTGAGCACGAAGTCTGTTTTGATCTTTTCAAGTTTCCTGATCTCGGTGATGTCATGGAATACAATGACGATCTCCTCCTTGAGACTGAGGAAAGTGACGCTGCACAGGAAGACGCTGTCGTTCAACTCGATCTCTTCGATACGGTTCAGGCGGTCTTCCCTTACACGCTTTATGAGTTCGTTTATCCTGGGTTCCCTGAGGGCTTCCCAATAGAATTTTCCTTCCTCGAGCTCCTGGCCGGTGATGTTCTGTAAACTCTTGTTGGCTATCAGGACCCGCTCTTCTTTGTCGAGGACCAGCAGGCCT
>Ga0105099_10001229_pt1 | contig 16312 bp, 18 predicted proteins | sample PPLLak3cmMay2015_2_FD_79138 | JGI IMG/M metagenome (GOLD analysis project Ga0105099, IMG submission 79138) | Freshwater sediment microbial communities from Prairie Pothole Lake near Jamestown, North Dakota, USA - PPLs Lake P8 Core (1) Depth... | ecosystem: Environmental > Aquatic > Freshwater >... | reverse complement strand
TACTGCTTTGTTTTGCTCGCTGGTTGCGTTTGTTTTTAACACCTACATAAATTATAGACCCATTGTAGACAGTCCAAAAAAGCAATACAGCCAACAAGGTGATAGAGATAATGTCAGAGGCAATCATAGGATTCCTGCTTGCTCGATTCCTTGATGGAGACCAAAATAATTCGCAAACTCATTAACTAATTTATCTTCTGATACGGATCCGTAATAAACAAACCCTAAGTCTACTAATCGAATATTGCAAAGGAAGGTAAATCGTTTCATTGCATGCTCACATATGGTACTTATTGCTTTTTAATTTTTGTTTATCTTTTACTTCGTGTACTATTAAACCCATTGTTTAGAGCAAGACAGATAAATAAGTATCTGAATATGCACATTCTCTTTTTTTCTGGCGATTGCTTCAAAGCCATAGTTTTAGGTTAAATTGGAAGGGATAATGCTCAGATAGATTTCGAATTTGCTGATATCTTTTTTTTAACAACATTTATAGAGCTCCAGAATACTTTCTATTAGGGAAACGCTATTATGCGTAGAATTTTTTTGTATCTATTGATTGCAGTTTTACTGTCTTCTTCACTTGTCAGTAATTGTGGAGTCTTAGGACAAAACCAAGATACTTATTCTGTGCCGCTTCAAGGATTTGTTTGGAACCACACGACACTAAAAGCACTAGTTGTCGGCTCTGCAAACGAATCTTGGTGGAATCCGATCCATCTTAATGCTACACTTCGAGCCATAGGCCAATGGAATGACGCATTTTCAACATTTGCGAGTAACTATTCAGATTTTGCTTATCTCTCAAATTTAAAGATCCAGGCAACCGTAGCAAATGAAAAACTGCAGGGGTTCGATATCTACGTTAATTGGACGCAGTTTCCACTAAGCAATTCAGCTAACGAAGTGGGGTTATCAACAATTTATCCAAGCCGAGACAGCACCATTAATTACTCCACCATTAGCCTCGCCACTCACACCAATCATGGAGATGCATTGCGTGAAGTTGACGCACAAAATATTGCCCTTCATGAGTTTGGACACAGCCTGGGGCTTGGCCACAGTAATTTCACGGGTGATTTGATGTACACAACCTACTCAATGGGTAGCTCCGCAGAGACCATTTCAACGTTGAACGTTTATGGCATAGCCACCCTCTTTGCTTGGACGCTCAATTCAAGCAACCTCTACCCCGTGCGGAACTGGCTAGTTCAAAAATCGGTTATCTTACCTTCATATATACCGTATGAAGGTCTACCTGTCTCAGAGCAAAACAAGTATCTTCAGACTACAGCGGACAATCCTATAGTTCAGGTTCTGGTTTTAATGTATTTGATATTGATTCATCCGGAAGTTTTTTCCGTCGTCATAATATTCATTATAATCTTCGCCATAATTGCTTTAATTCCCCGCAGAAGAAGACCCGTGGATACAGGTTAGGGTTGACTCATGAATTCAATGAAGTCCTTTAGGCTTCTTGGTTGCAGTGTGTAGTTTGATGCTCTTTCCTTTCCGATAGTAGAGCTTGGGGTAGCTCCATAGTCATGTCCAGGGTATACTTCAACAGTATCTTCAAGTTTCAGGATTTTGTGGAAGAGACTATCATACATACTTTTGGCGTTGCCGCCAGGCATATCGGTTCTTCCACACTCGCCCACAAACAAGGTGTCACCGGTAATAAGCATCCGGTTATCCACTAGTACGCAATTGCTGTCGGCAGTGTGACCTGGTGTGTATATAGTTTTAAAGGCAACTTTGCCAACTTGCAAGACATCACGATCTTCAACGGTGACATCAGGGTTTATCTTTGACAGTGTGTGTGCAACAATCTTTGCTCCAAAAATTGATTGTAATTCTTGGTTGCCTGCGGTGTGATCAGAATGTCCATGGGTGCTTATAACATATCTCAGCGTAAAACCTTGCGCTTTCACGATTTTGATTATTACATCTGCGTTGTAACTTGAATCGACGACCACTGCTTCTCTTGTTTCTTTGTCAGCCACAAGATAGGTAAAGTTGTCGCTGTGCTCCTGAATTTGCCTAAAAAACAAGACCTCACTCAACCTTGTTGTCTCCTTTGGGCAAGCATTTCTTTAGCCAATTTCTTGCCTTTTTTAGAATAGATAAGTTTGATTATCTTGTCCCAGTCGAATCCGTCAAGTGAGTTGTAAGTAGGGTACTCTTCTGGCGTGAACATAACTATTTTGTCTGCGTCGTAAAGGGTTTTGAAAGGCTCTGAAGGGTTTTCGGGATGGTCATGATGAGTGCTTATAATTTCGCAAACCTGCTTGATGAACGAGTCGGCGCAATCTAATTTCTTGAGGAGGTCTGCAGCGATTTTTGGTCCTTTTTCGTATTGTTCTTTTATGGTGCAGCCGCCAATATCATGCAGAATAATCGCAGTATATGTTAAGTCCTGCAGTTCAGATTTAACTGGGAAGTTTTGTTTGGCTATTTCGAATACACGTTTTGTGTGTGAAACGCCAAAATCGTTGTTTTCCAAGATTGGCGTAGCTAATTTAAAAACTTTCTCAGAGTCCATCAAGTTAATCTATTTCTCGTGTATTTTAGCCGTTTTGTTACCTAAATTTGTTTCCAAAATTCAAATTTTATGTGATTTCTAAATTAGTTTGGAGATAAGCAACGTCTGAAGGCGGAAAACCCGAGTAGTATTTTCCAAAGTACCCAAAAACAGTCATTTGTCTCTCCAGGAAGAACCTAAGTTTTACTGCCCAATCCTTCAAATCAATTTGTCTGTCGATTTCAATTTTGCCGAGTGTGCCATTAACTTTCTTTCGGTCACCTTCCCACCGCATATACAAAAAATCTCCTGTGATTTCGCTGCTTTGAAGAGATAATTGGCTCTCTGCCCATGCTAAAGCGACACCGTAAGTTTTTAAAACAGAATAGAAATCTGTTTTAAACCAACTTTTATTTCTAACTTCAACCGCGTAACGGTTAGTTTTTGGGAGGGCAATCAAATAATCAGCTAAGTCAGGCAAGTGATCTATTGTAAAGTTTGGGGGAAACTGTAGCAATAAAGGACCAAGTTTTTCTTCAAGTAAATTAGCTCTTTGAAGAAATATGCGAGTTTCATTTTGGCAATCTTTTAGCATTTTCACGTGGGTTATTAACTGGGGGAACTTTAGGGCAAACTTAAAACTTTTAGGCGTTTGATGTTTCCAGTTGGTTACGGTCTGCTCGGATGGGATGCGGTAGAATGTGCTATCGACTTCCACAGTGTTAAACTTAGCAGCGTAATATCTAAGGTAATCTTTTGAATTCGTGTTTGGCGGGTAAAAACCGACTTTCCAGAAATCGTAGCTAAAACCGATTGTACCCAAATACAGGGTTTTGAATGCTATTGTTTTCCTTTCAGCAACAACCAATCTTTGTCACCTGCCCGTTTGAGCCGAACCAGAATGTAGCGTCCTTTGAGGCGGTTACCGTCGAGTGTGACTTCGATCTTGTCGTTTTCCCAAAGTTTTGTCTCATAGTGACCTTTATCCCAGATTTTAACTGTTCCAGCCCCGTACTGACCTTTTGGAATTTCTCCTTCAAAACTTGCGTAGTCGTAAGGGTGGTCCTCGGTTTCTACAGCTAAAACCTTCTGACCAACCTCTGGGATACCTTTTGGTACTGCCCAACTCTTCAAAACACCATCTTTTTCCAATCGAAGGTCATAATGGAGGCGTCTAGCGTGGTGTTCTTGGATAACGTAGATTAAGGCTTCACCTTTTTTTTGCCCGCCTGTGGGTTCTGGGGTTTCTTTGAAGCTTCGTTTTGATTTGTACTCGGTAAGTTGATCGGTTGTTTTGGGATTTTCTTTTTGGTTGTTGGTTAATTGAACTATTGTGCATTCCGCAGGCAATTTGTCATCTCTCAATTTCCTAAAACGTGCCATTCTAAGTCTCATATCCTTTGTTAAAATCTGGTAGGCTACTTCACATACCAATTTGGGTTTCAACCACGTTACCTCATCTCCAGCTTCAGGAAGGAACGGAATGGATTCTGTTTTTATTTTTTCAAATTTGCTAGACAGGGATTTAATCAGGGACGCGGTAAAGCCCGTACCAACCTTACCCACGTAGATTGGGTTGCCTTTGTGGTCATAAACCCCGAGCAGCAATGCACCAAAAGTTGCTTCTCTTGATTTGCTACCTTTTGTGTACCCAAAAATCACACAGTCACAGGATTTCAACTCTTTCATCTTCAACCAACTCCCCGTTCGTAAGCCTTCTTCATATGTACTATCCTTCTTTTTCGCCACTACACCCTCCAAACCCTGCTCCAAGGCTGAACGATAGTAAGCTTCTCCTTTTTCTTCGATAAAATCTGAAAGAATAACGTTGGCACCTTCTTTGAGAGAATCCTTAAGGATTGCTTTTCTTTTCATCAAAGGAAGATCCGTGAGGGATCTTGCATCTTTTTCCAAAATATCAAAGACGATATAAAGTGCTGGAGATAGTTGAGCTTGATGTTGGATTTCGCCAACTAAGATAGCTTGACCGCGTTTTAGGAGTGATTGAAAATCCGGTTTGCCTTCTTGCATTACTACGATTTCTCCATCTAACACTACATTGCTGCAAAGCTTCGTCAACTGCTGTAGTTCCGGAAAGCTAAACTTCAGTTCTTTGCCATTGCGGCTTTTAATACTAAAGTGGTCTTCAACATAAGATATAGCGCGAAAACCATCCCATTTTATCTCAAATATCCAGTCAATGTTGGAAAAAGGTTTCTCAGCGACTTTGGCAAGCATGGGCTTGTAGACGTGGCGACTCATTTAGGCTGTTCCAGCTGCTTTATCGTTTCCCGCAAGGCAGCCATAAGACCCTTAGCTTCCACTTCTGGAATTTTCTCAACTTGGATTTTTTCGCCCTTGCGTTTTTGGGAAATCATTGCTTCAACTTTTCTCATATAGGTATCTTCAAACTCAGTTATGTCAAATTCGCCTGAAAGTTCGTTAACGATTTTTATTGCCATATCAAGTTCTGCTTTTTCAGGTTCCTTTAGCTTTCCCAATTCCTCAAAACCACTAGGATCAACAACATCATAAGCGTAACGTAACGTTGTCAAAACTAAGGCACCTTTATACGTGTGGAGAAGTGCAGGATACTCTTTAGTGCGAAGAGTTAGGCGTCCCGCGCCTGCCTTGTTTTTCTTCTCAAGAGCAGTCAACAGTAATCCGTAGGCATCTTTACTTTTGTCCGGCATCAAAGCATAAGTTCGATCAAAGTAAACTGGGTCAACGGAAAAATAATCCACGAATTTGTTGATGCGGATACGTCGGTCTGATTCAGGTTTAACAGCGTCTAACTCTTTTTTATCAAAAGTCACAAACTCTCCTTTTGCAACTTCATAGCCGCGAACTACTTCGTTCCAAGGCACGATTTTGTCGTCTTTAGTACACATTTTAACGTATTTTAAGGGTTGACCATCAGTCTTGTGCAAAAAATGAAAAGTTACGCCCTTGTCATATATCATAGAATATAGCTTGACCGGAACATTAACTAAACCAATAGTTATGCTTCCTGACCAAATCGATCGCCGCGGGATCGCAGCGCCTACTTGTTTAGTTTGCGAGTTTTCAACGTTTTCCTGCTCCATAACTAAATCTCCAACTTACATTTTTTTTCGAAAATATCTTTCCACGGATTAACTCTCCGCTTAACTACACTAAAAATAGTGTAATCAGAAGGGTTTATGCCTTTCTTTACCTCACTCCATTCCAACGGCGTAGAAACAGTAGCGTTTGGCGTGGACCTTAGACTATAGGGGATTACCATGGTTCGCATTGGGGAATTTTGCAAGTAATCCGCGAAAACTTTTCCAGGTTTTTTGGTGTCTTTGAATTCGGAAACTACCAAATCGTTCTTCTTGGCCAACTCGATTCCCAAGCTGTGAACAAATGCCCGAGTTTTTTCAAATGTGTGCTCAGGAACTATTGGGATTACGATGTGCAACCCTTTTTTGCCTGAGGTTTTAATGAATGGAGTTAATCCAATCTCTGAGACTTTGTCTTTTAGAAGCAGAGCAACTTCTGCGGCGTTGCTAAGCGTTGCTGGCGGTTCAGGGTCTATATCAAAGAATAGCAAGTCTGGTTTATCTAAGTCTTTGACCGTTGAGAAAGGCATGTGGATTTCTAATGCTGCAAGGTTCGCTAGCCAAATCAGTGTGTCTAAGTCGTTGCAGATTATGTAGGCAACGTCTCGTTTGGAGGCAGAAGAATAGATAGTTTTTGTTTTAACCCATTTGGGAGTGCCTTCCGGAGCGTTCTTTTCGTAAAAACCAACTCTTGCTCGATCGACTCCGTCGGGGTAACGTGTTAAGACGATCGGTCTGTCGGCTATGACGGGGAGAATTTTCGGAGCCATTCTGATGTAGTGTTCGATGACTTGTGCTTTTGTTGCTTTGATGTCAGGATATAGGGTCTTATCCAAGTTTTTCAAATTTACTTTGGTTAGACTCTTAAGTTCGTCCATAAGCTTTGCTCCTAAAATTGCGATACAACATACTCTATAGGTGACCGATCTCTTGTGCTTTTTGGAATAATAATCGACATAATTCTGCAATAACTTACAAAAAGATGATTTCTTTCCTTGCAAAATGCTGTTTTCTTATAGTTACACCTATATACTCAGCAAAGCAAGTATTAAGTTGCAGAATTTAATCGAGAAAAAGTAAATTTTACAGAGCCCCAGTTTGCTTTTTTGAGACGATTCGCTAAAACAAATGAGAGTGTATCAAGGTTATGAAACCAAAAAAGCCCACTTTGGAGGACCAACTTGCGTTCATCTCAGCTCAAAACGATATTTACCCAACTGAGCTATTCCAAGCCCTAGTTTCGTCAAAAGAAGAAGGAAATGCAGTGATTGCTGACTTGGCAATAGATTACAGGGGCAGTATTGGTAACCAGGCTATCTTTCTCATAAAGAAAGAGGACAAAGTAGTTGCTCAATTTCGAGTTCCAGAAGAAACGCTAATAAAAAAAGACGTTTCCTTCGATAATTGGATGGATACAAGTCGCGTTCGCAAAGAAATCGCCAAACAAAACCCAGCGCCTTCCCATTTAAAAGTCGAGGATTTGCGTGTTGGAATGAAGAAGATAAACTTGAACTTGGAAGTTTTAGAGACTTCCGAGCCCGCTCGAGTTCACACTCAATTTAGGGATAATGCCGTTGTTTCAAACGCCTTTGTAGGGGATGAAACAGGGAAGGTTTTGCTCTGTCTCTGGGATCAACAAATAAACTCAGTTGTAGCAGGCGACTGCATAGAAGTAAAAAATGCTCATGTTGCCATGTTCAAAGGTGAAAAACAGCTAAGACTGGGCAAAAACGGAACTATAACGGTTCTAGAAAAGCCTCTTGGCAACTAAAGCACATTTTTTTAACCTATTTATAGAATAAAAAAAATAAAATAAGAAGTTATTTAGATGTATTTTTTTTCGTTGTAGCAGTACCATCGTTGATATTGCGGAATCCATGTTAGAGGCTTACCGCATGTTTGGCATAAAGGCTGTGAAGTTTGTTGTTGGGTAGGTTGAGCTTGTTGTTGGGGCTGATAAGTCTGGACAGTCTGTGGAATTGGTTTTAAGATAATGAAGTCGCAAGCTGCTTGAACTTCATCCCAGCCCACGGTCTGGACTTCACCATTTGCTTTTTCGACTGACAATGAAATGCCCATTTTTCCTACAGCGAAAACAACGTCTTTTACTTTTCCAAATAGTTGTCCTTTTGCATCTATTACTTGCATAGAGATTAGCGCTTCTCGACTTAATGGTTTATCGGGTTTTTCCATTTTTGACTCACTCTCACTCTGAAATAGCTGTTGCTTGTTTAAAGTTTTTTCGTTTCTTACTAAAACCATGTTCCATCACTGGAGTGGAATTTCCCAATAGCTGATTATGTCGCCTTTTACCCATCTGCCGCCTAAGCTTCGTACAACCTCGTTTATGTCTTCCCATTCAGTCTTTAAAAAGGTCACAGGCTTAACAACAACGAAGTCATCTTTTGCAGTAAAGTTGAGCAGTTTACGTTGATCGGGACTAAACTCGTTCTCCATTTTAGACGCATACCTGCTTATTGGAGGCTGGGTTGGCTTGATAATAAAAGAAGGACTTTCCGCTATAGTTTCTGGCTTAGTAGTTAGAAGCGGTTTAGTCTGAACCCTGGATTCAGCTTTTAGATTAAGCTCGGGAATTGGCACAGACTCTGCCACATCAGCAAAGCTATCGCTTCTAATAACAACTGATATTTGTTTTGTGAGAAGGTCCATTTTAACGTCCAAAATTTCAGTATCGCCTGGTAGATTTTGGGCAAAAGCACCTGGATTTCCTCTTAGTAAAGAAACAAGGGATTCAGGAGTTAATCTCATAATTCGTAGTTTCATTTTAACCGCTTGGTTTTGTTTTAGGCTTTTGATTAACTTAAAAGTATTGTACAAAAAATAGGCAAAAAAGAAGGATTTAGTTATTTGTTTTGCGGTTTCTCCAATCAGCAAAGTTGCCTGTATACATTCCCCATGCTTGTAATTTGGGAGAAACTGCTCTAATCATAGCAGGGCAAGCAATCAAAGCTATCGGCAAGTTTAATGCAAGGGTTCCTGGCAAAAGAGGCCAGGCGAATTCTGCAGGCAACAGTCCAACGAGCGTAAATTGCCACAGGATTGCGGCCGTTCCAACGAATAGAGTTAGGGCGTAGATACTTGAGAGTATTATCAGCCCTTTTGTTGAGTTAGCTTTGGAAGCGATTTTTGGGATAAGTAACCAGTTTAGGCTGTAAATTATTATAGCTGTTGTAACTTCGACCCATGCAAGATGTAAGGGTAAGCCTTCAACGTATACCCCGCCTAGGAAGGCTCCGATCATGCTGCCTATTAACCCACTCCAACCAAACCACAAGGGAAAGATTCCTAGCAGGATAATAGGCAGGTAGAGAACGGTGAAATTTGGTACGGGTGTTGCGAATGAAAGGAAAAAGAATACTGCGTAGAGCGCTGCAGAAATAGCTATGATCGAGACGCTTTTTGCGCTGCTTTGTTTTTGTATCATTACTTTCAATTCCCTTTTACGCTTCAAAGCTGTAAATGCATAAAAGCGTTTGCTCGTGTATTACATTTGTAATACGTAATTTTTTAGATGTTGCTCAACAACCAAGTATAAAAGATTCAACTAAATTTCAATAGACAAGAATCCAACCCAGGTAAAGCGCCTTGAATTCATCCTTCGCTAAAAAAACCTTAACAATCACAGTCATTTTGCTCATCACCCTAAACTTATTCATTTTTATATGCGCATACCCCGAAACTTACACACCAAGTCCTGGAATAAGCACCTCAGGTGATATACTATCAAAAGACTTCTCTGCTTACTATGTCGGTGCTTGGAGACTATGGAACACCCCTTCGAAGATTTACCAGTTCGGCGCTTTAGGCGGTTCTGAGCCGGTTACACCGCCGCGACCTGAAGCTTACAAGTACTTACCCTCTTTTCTGCTAATTGTATCTCCATTGCTCACGTTGGATTACCAACAAGCCCTCACAGCTTTTGACATAATCCAATTCTTATTCCTACCCCTAATGGCATACATGCTCTACAATCTTCTAAACAAAAAACATCTTGCGATAAGCATCGCTGTCATGACCATTGTTTTGTTATTGCCTCTTCCTGGAACACAGTGGGGGCTATTTCCAAGTTATTATTGGCAATGGGGGGAGGGGCAAGCCAAAGTCTTCCTCACATTTCTGCTATTACTCAGCTTCTATTTTGGCAAAAAAGGCAGACCAATTCTGTCAGGCATAGCTTTTGCCTTCGGATTTTTTGACCCACGATTCGGATTGCTGGCTATACCTCTCTATGCAATGTACAACCGGAAAAACTACAAAATCGCAGCAGTTAGTGCAATAATTTCTTTGGGTTTGTCAAATCTAATGCTGCTCTATCCCGGAATGGGAATCAGTTTCGTAGCCATGGCTTTTAACAACGCGGTCTCCACTCCGCTATACTATTACTCATTGATTCCCTTCTTGACTTTGATGGCACTGATCATTGTTAATTTTAAGGAAGTGGTTGCGGCGTTTGATTACAAAGGAGTTTTTGCCAACTTCACAGGACCCGAAAAGAGCGATTTTGTTAAAATAGGCTAGCGGACCTTCACTTATTGCTTAGCTGTTTAGATGTGTTGGTTTATCAATTTTGCGATATCTATGACAGTTAAGTCGAGTTTGCATTTCGGACAAGTTTTCAAGATTTCATTTTTTCCCCCAATTTTTAGTTGCGATCCGCAATGACAGCAATAATAAGTCAGCGTCTGTCCCCTGTTGGACAACTGCTTGAAGAGTACATTGATGTCTGTTTCGGGAACGGTTTGTTTTTTGATTCTTTTGCGTGTTTCTTCGGCCTTTTCAGTCATTCCTATCTTTTCGTATTCCTCAGCAGCAGCCTCAAACCGCTCTGCCATCTCAAATTTCTTAATCTTTGCTCTAGCTACCTTAGTTGGGTCTGACTCGTCAGTGAAATATTCGCATTTCAATTTCTGTAGATATGGTTCTTCGAGTTCGGTGTTGAAAAGCTCGCATGAGTCGATATTGAAGAAAACGCAGGCTAAGCAACTGTTCTTCCGGTAAACCTCATCTAACATCTTATAACACGAAGGACAAGCTTCTACTTTCTTACCGTCCTTAACAGTGTTTAATGGAATACCACGAAAGCTTGCGCCACAGACTTCACATTGGGATTTCATAGTTCTCAATGGCTACTTTGAGTCATCACTTATTTGGGTTTCTCAAAAGTGAGCAAGATTCAGTAGTTTTGATTTTAAACACTTGGTTAAATCCAATAGATTCAAGAAAAAAATTTCAGGTTTTTGCCAAAGCAAACTCTCAGAAGTAACCCGTCTAACATTTGGGGAAATGGGCAGAAATACTGTTGATCCGTTCTGTTTTATTCCAAACAAAATTTAAATAATTATTGACTCATTACTCTTTAGACATTTTTTGTTCAGAATAGAGGCGTGATAATTGGACATTGAACAGGGAAAAATAGGTCGAATACATGATTTCGATATGAATTTTCATTATCTGAAATCAAGGATGACTGAGCTACGCGAAAAGTATCCTTCGGGAGTAATAATTCCGATAATTGAAAATGATTTGGAAACACCTGCAATCGACAAAATCATTGATGGGCTAAACGATTGTGACTATTTAAGAAAAATATACATCGCATTATCTACAAACACGGAAAACGGATTCGACAAAGCAGAAAATGCCTTCTCCAAACTAGAAGGTCCACATGAAATAGTGTGGTGTAACAGCCCAAAAGTAACCAATGTTCTTGACGAATTGGGAAAAAAGGGGCTTGATGTTACAAATTTACAAGGAAAAGGTAAAGACCTTTGGATAGCGCTTGGAATTGCATCACTTGAACTTCATGCGATTGCAATACATGATGCTGACATAACCACTTATTCAGGGATGTTGCCAACTAAGCTTCTTTATTCGGTTGTTGAACCTAGATTAGATTTCTGGTTTGCTAAAGGTTACTATGCTCGGATAAATCTTGAAAAAAGACGAATGTATGGAAGGATATACCGTTTATTTATCAACCCTTTACTAGAAGCTATTCAAAAAAAGTTATCTAACAATTCTTCGTTTATTCGGTATTTGCAGTCCTTTAGATATACACTCTCGGGCGAGATGGCGATCTATACAGACATAGCTTTGAACTTAAGAATCCCAAGTGATTGGGGACTAGAGATAGGGATACTTGCTGAATTATACAGAAACGCTTCAAATAAACGCATATGCGAAGTTGATCTAGGTTTCTTTGATCATAAGCACAAACCGATCACCCCTGATTCGTTGTTAAAGACCGCAGAGACAAGTCTGATAACACTTTTAAGAACATTAACTGAAACTGAAGGTATTGATATATCTGAGGCATCTCTTCTAAGTCTTCAAGTTACTTACCGAAGGTTTGCACAGGATAGAATAAGACAGTATCATGCAGACGCCATTTGCAATAATTTAGATTACGACAGACATGAAGAAGAAACATGTGTGGAAGCATTATCTGACGTAATCAACGTGGCCGGAAAACTCTATATGAAAAACCCTACGAGCGCACAGTTACCTGATTGGCTTCGAACTATATCGGCTATGAGCGATTTGAGAGAGAAACTGAGAGATGCCGCGATACAATAATGAAACCTTCAAGAATAGTAGTATTCAGCGATATCGACGGAACAATAATCGACGACAAATATAATCTAAAAAATACACAACCCATCATTTCTGAAATATTAAAAAAGAAAGTCTCATTCGTTTTATGTAGTAGCAAAACAAGGGCAGAAATAGAATATTACAGGAACAAATTAGGCATTAAAGACCCTTTCATTTCAGAGAATGGAGCGGCGATCTTTATCCCAAAAGGCTACTTTAGCTTTCAATTTAGCTATTCGAAACAAACTGATGAGTTTGATGTTGTCGAGCTAGGCATATCCTATTCGGATATCAGAAAGAAAATCAGAAACATAGAAAAAGACGGCGCTTTCACAATAACTGGTTTTGGCGACATGACTACCGAAGAAGTAGCTAAAGGAACCGGGCTTCCTCTTGAACTTGCAAAGCTAGCAAAAAAGAGAGAGTACAGCGAACCATGCAACATTGTAGGAATCACAGAAGAAGAATTCAACAGGCTAATAAAAAAAGAAGGCTTGCGTTACGAAAAAGGAAAAAAATACTACAATTTAATTGGAAACCATGATAAAGGGAAGGCCGTTTCTCTTCTAAAGACGTTTTATACTCCGGAAGCTGGAGCAATAAAAAGTTACGCCGTCGGTAATGATCAAAATGATTTATCGATGCTAAAGATTTCGGATTGTTCTTTTTTTGTTGACAAGAAACAAAGCCTTAAAAAAGTCTGGATTCAGGTTAACGACAACTTGACAAAGCGGTTTGCAAACATGGAACCTGTTTAGAACAAGTTTTTCTCTTGGCAACGTAGGTCTTTGTTTTCTATGTTTACGTGGACTCTTCGTTTATAACCAAAGCAATCTTTTCTATAGTCGAATCACAGACTTTACGGATTCCTATTTTACCCCGTTCATAGGTTATATTGGTGAGTTTCAATTCTTCCAGCGAACGGACTTGCTCGCTTATGTAGGTTTCGCTTAATCCTATTCTTTTAGCTATAGTCGTAATATCCAAGTGTTCCTTCGCTACTAGTTGAAGTATCTTAAGAGTTGTTGAGTTTAATGCTTCAGCTACTTCTAGCACTTTTGCTCCTGATATTGTTATTTCCTTCGGAGATGAAAGTTCCACCTAGAACGCAAATCCCTTTTTAGTTATATTAATCGATTACTATCAGTAGTATACAATTATTCTATCTGAACATAATTTTACAAATAATTAAACTATACAAATCTTGAATTACAATGCACTTCTTTAGAATAGAAGGTCCGAATCGTTTTAAGAAATGGTTACATTTAAATCTGAATAACAAAAATAATTTGTGATTCAAAATGTGCGAAAGTAAATCAGCATTATCATTAGACGCCAATATATACCTCCATGATATCGAAAAAGCAGACATACTTGTTGGTATACCAGCTTTTAACAATGTACTTACAGCTAGCTATGTTCTCTCTCAAGTAGTCAAAGGGTTAGATACATACTTTCCAACCTTAAGGTCAACAATTTTTGTTTGCGACGGAAACTCAAACGACGACACACTAAATTCTGTTAAGAAGATTAACTTACCTTCGGAAGTAAAGTTAATTCCAGCAATATATGTAGGGCTGTCTGGCAAAGGGACAGCGGTTAGAGCAATATTAGAAGCAGCATGTCACCTGAAAGTAAAAAGTGTGGCACTTGTCGATTCAGACTTACGCAGTATAACACCTGAATGGATGAAACTCTTAATCACTCCCACCTTGAAAGGAACTGGCTTTGTAGCGCCTTACTACAATCGACGCAAATATGATGGAACTATAACCAACTTCTTATGCTACCCGGTTACAACCAGCTTGTTTGGCAAAGATATAAGACAACCTATCGGTGGTGACTTTGGATTATCTATAGATTTAGTGGAAGACTTGTTAAATTCATCTATGTGGAATAATCCAGATGTTTACCGTTTTGGAGTTGATATCTTTGAGACTTGCACTGCATTAGCTGAGGGTTATGAGGTTAAACAAGCTTTCTTGGGTGTGAAAAACCATGATGCGAAAGATCCCTCCAGTCAGTTAGCTTCTATGTTTAGGCAAGTTATGAATGTTATGTTCAGCTGTATAGAACAATATGAACCGGTATGGAAAGTAACAAAGGGTGTCTCAAAGGTTGAAATGTTTGGGGAATCTTGCTGCAGTTCTACACCTGAACCCATCCAAGTCTCTCTGCCCGCAACAATCGAGGCTTTCAAAAGCAAATACGACCAGTACAAAATCTTCTACCAATCATTTCTAGAAGAGAAAATTCAGGAAAAGTTTGATGAAATAAAACTATTAGATACCAGGTCGGTTGATTTTTCTTCAGAAATTTGGGCTAAAACAGTCTATTCATTTATTGCCGAGTTTCATAAGAACCCCAGCTATGGAAAGGATAAGCTGATCGATGCGTTGCGTGTGCTTTGGATTGGAAGAGTTGCTGTTTTCCTTAAAGAAACTGCAGAGTTGACTCGAGAGGAATCGGAGAATAAGATAACTGAAGAAGCTAAGGTTTTCCAAGATTTGAAAGGGTACTTTATCGCAAAATACTAATTTTTTTATTCTAAGAAAGAATAGATGGGGAGGGATGTTTGTCCCTTTTCTTGCTCTTATGGTCGTTTCTTAAGGACCAGAATTATGACGACGGCGACGATAGCTACAATACGAATAACTTGCGACCCGCACACAAAAAAATCACAACAACAGCCAAATAGGTGGACAGTGCCTCAAAAAAAAACAAAATTTTTGAGGCGCTTGCTCGGAGTCTAGATCGGCGGAGTGTGAAAAAACAAAAAAAGTTCTGAATAAGTTAGGAGACAGGTTGTAGAACCTATTCAGCTAATGCTTTTAGTTAATATCGGATATTTCTTTTTATCGAATGTTTTGTCAATATGCAAACTATTGCTCTGCTAACAGGTCCTTTTTGAGGAAGGATTCTTTAACCCTTGGAAATAAATTTCGAGTTAACTAGGAAAAAGCAATCTGAATCAAGACAATTAACTCATTCAGACTTTATCCAAATTCTTTTTTGACTGTTTATAAGAAGTTTAAACAGCAGTTTACTTTAGTCATTAACGAATTTATTCCACACTTAATTCCATTTGAAGGCATAAACTAAATACTTCAATAAAGATTACGTTGTGTTTATGGGATACCAGTCGCGGAAAAAATCGCCTAAAGATGTTAATAACGAGTACAGAAAGCCGCTGAAGGAAAAGAGCAAAGATAGAAAGCACATCCATCGACGCCATGAAAAAATAATCCTAAAAACTAGCCAAGCTATCACTGAAAGAGAACTTTCAGAAGCAACGCTCAAACGGCTGCATACTCTAGGCATTCAGAAGTTTGGTTCTTCACCGTTCAGCGAGCATTTTAACCGTTGGGTAGCTAATGTAATCGCTGTTCTAGGCGAGTTCGAGGCACACTCAACTATGGACATTGATGATCAATTCGCGATTGAACGCTCCCAAACACTCTCCAGCATCAAACTGCAGCTTGAAGAAAAACGTCGTCAAGAAGCTTCAATTGAACAGGAATTAAAAAATTTAGCCGCCAGCAGAAACCGCCTAAAACAAATCAACACAGAATATAAAACCAAAGTAAACCTGATTAAGGGTCAAAAAAATACTGAGATCAAACGTCTAAACATCATCATAAACCAATTAAAAAAGGAGCAGAACAAAATTGTTCAGACCAAAACGAGCTTTTTCCGAGGTATCTCAAAAAAAGACCGGGAACAGAAAGAAATTGCAATAGCTGGAGAATTAAACAATAAACAAACAGAACTCGAATTACTTCTACTAAATTATAAGGACCAACAAAGAAGTCTTCAAGACGAGTACGAAAAAAAGAAGGAGCCAATTCTTGAACAAATAAAAGACTTCAAGAAGAAAATTCGGGATACGGAAACGGATGGTTCATTGGAAGACAGATGGTTTGCCTGTGAAGCCCTCGTTGATGCGATAAACAACTTTCTGCAGAGAAAAGCAACCAAATTGCTCTAAAAATCGTCTTTGACCACACGATAAAAAAACCACCCCAGACGTTTGGCTCCATTGTTTTCGTAGAATTCTTGCGCGGTTTTGTTCCAGTCTAAAACAGTGAAC
>Ga0105099_10001227_pt1 | contig 16333 bp, 15 predicted proteins | sample PPLLak3cmMay2015_2_FD_79138 | JGI IMG/M metagenome (GOLD analysis project Ga0105099, IMG submission 79138) | Freshwater sediment microbial communities from Prairie Pothole Lake near Jamestown, North Dakota, USA - PPLs Lake P8 Core (1) Depth... | ecosystem: Environmental > Aquatic > Freshwater >... | reverse complement strand
GGAGCGTTGCGGCGGTCGGGGCGGCAGTATAGGCATCAGGCAGCCAACCGTGCAAGGGAAAGATAGGGGTCTTGACGGCAAAGGCGAGCAGAAAGGCCGAGAACAGCAGGCAGGATTGCATCGGAGCCAAGGGCGTATGGAGAAGTTCCGGGAGGGCAAAGGTATAGACGCCGGTTGCCGTGCCATGGCTCAGATAGAGACCGATGATTGCCAGCAGCATGAAGAGCGATCCACCGATGGTGAAGAGGAAGAACCGCAGTGCCGCCTTGACCCGTTGACCTTCACCCCAGACACAGATGAGGAAAAACAGGGGGATCAGCATCACTTCCCAGAAAAGATAAAAGAGAAACAGGTCGAGGGCCAGAAAAACTCCCAGGATTCCGGAGGTTGCAAGAAGCAGCAGCCCGTAGTAGGCAGCGATCTTTTCCGTGATGGATTTCCAGGAATAGAGCACCGCCAAGGTTGCAAGAAATGTCGTCAGCAGAACCATCAGGAGGCTGATACCATCCATGGCAAGCAGATAGCGGATGCCGAAGGTCTCAATCCATGGCAGGTCCTCGACGAGAAAGAACCCGGGCAAGGCGCCTGGTGTTGCCGGCTCAAGGGGAGCCAGAATGGCAATGCCCGCAGCAAGGACCAGTTCGCCGAGCACCACGGCAAGGGCCGTGACCCGGCAGAGGGATGACCTGTTTCCCAACAGAAAAACCACCAGGCTTCCCGCAAGGGGGAAAAATATCAGTAGTGTCAGAATCGGGTAGTTAGCCACTACAAAACCTTCCGCATACATAATCAGAATTTAGCTGTCAGAAAACCGACCAGGCCAGATATCCGAGCAACAGGGCAACACCAGCGGCAAAGCTGAGGAGATACGGCGATATTCTGCCGGCGCTCCACCTGCCCAGCAGTTCTCCCCCCCGGGCAGTCAACTCTGCCATCCGGTCGGGACCACCGATTGCAATCCCTTGTTCGACCCTTCGATAGAGGAATCCGGCAGCGCTTTCAAAGGGGCGTACGAACAGGATCCGGTACAGGGCATCAAAGAACCAGCCGTTTTGCAGAAAATCCACCAGCTTAGGCGCAATATACTTTGGCCTGGCACGCCACCTTCCGCCGGCGTAACGGTTGTGGGCAAAGACCAGACCGGCCAGGGCAACGAAAGCAGCCAACGCCTGCAGGGAGAGTTCCAGCGCAGGGGAAAGGCCTGACGGGCCTGACAAAGTGAGGGGCTGAAAGAATTCGCCGAGCCAGCTGCCCAGACCCAGGTATTCAGGCAGGTTGATCAATTCACCGAACAGACCGAGGAGTGCCAGTGGAATAAGCAGCCTCTCCATGAATCGGTTAGCACCCGCAACCTCAGGCCCTTCGCCATGAAAAACCACAAACACCAGGCGGAAAGTATACACCACCGTCAGCAAAGCTGTGACAAGACCCAGCAGATAGAGTCCGCCGTAGAGGATTCCTCCCCGGGCAAACACCGCCGCCAGGATGCCATCCTTGCTGAAAAAGCCCCCGGTAAGGGGAAGCCCCGCCAGACAGGCGGCCCCGGCAAGGAACGGCCAGTAGACGCCGGGCAGGCTTTTCCGCAAACCGCCCATGCGGAAGATGTCCTGCTCATGATGCAGAGCACTGATGACACATCCGGCACCGAGAAAGAGCAGCGACTTGTAAAATGAATGTACCAGAAGGTGAAAGGTCGCTGCAGTAAGAGCGCCACTCCCCACACCAAGCATCATATAGCCGATCTGGCTCATGGTCGAGTAGGCGAGAATTCTCTTCAGATCCCGCTGAACCAGGGCACAGGAAGCGGCATACAAGGCGGTGATTCCGCCGGTCACGGCGATAGCAGCACAGACTGCTGCAGACTGGCCGACCAGCGGGAAAAACCGGATCAGCAGATAGACACCGGCGGTGACCATGGTGGCCGCATGAATCAGTGCTGAAACCGGGGTCGGGCCGGCCATGGCATCTGGCAGCCAGACCATGAGGGGCATTTGGGCCGACTTTCCCATGGCTCCGCCCAGGAGGAGAAAGCCCAGAGCCGTGACAACCCCGGCCGGCAACAACGACGCCATCCCGTTGATTTCGTTAATGGAAAGAGTTCCACAGAGGAGAAAGAGCCAGAAAATCCCCACCCCGAAGGCCGTGTCTCCGATGCGGGTCACAAGAAAGGCCTTGCGTCCGGCATCGGCATTTTTTTCCTCCCGGTACCAGAATCCGATCAGGCCATAGGAGCAGAAGCCGACGCCTTCCCAGCCGAGAAACAAGAGGGGGAGGTTTCCGGCCAGCACCAGCAGGAGCATGGCACCGATGAACAGGCTCATCAGCGAGAAGAACCGGGCATAGTCGTCCTCTCCATTTATATAGGCATGCGAATAGAACAAGATGATAGCGGAGACAAAGGTGACCATCAGGCACATCACCGCGGCAAGGGGATCAAAATAGAGGGAAATTGGTGCCTGAAGATCAAAGGCCGACAGCCAGCGGAACAGATCAAGGGTAACAGGCGAGCGATAGTGGAGAAAAGCACATAGGGATGAAACAAAGGAGCCGACAACCGCCCCGCAGGCCACCAGGCTGCTGATGCGGCGAGGAAGTCGCATGCCTGCCAGGGCAATGAACGCACCCGCCAGAATCGGCAGGGAAAATATCAGGGGCAGAAACAGGGACATGCTATTCCCCCAATTCGCGGAACTGGTCGGAATCCACTGTCTTCTTTCGACGATGGAGGTAAACTACCAGGGCCAGGGCCAACGAAACTTCGGCCGAGGTCATGGCAATGATGAATAAGGCAAAGACCTGGCCGTCCGCGTTTCCCCACGCTGCCGAACCACCGACAAATACCAGGATCGCAGCATTAAGCATGATCTCGATCCCGATCAGCATCATGATAATGTTCGACCGCCAGACCAGAAGGCACAAAAGCCCGAGTGAAAAGAGAATCCCGGACAGGAAAAGAACATGGGAAAGGGGAACAATCATCTGCGCCTCCCCAGGTACAGCGCACCCACCAGGGCAAACAGGAGCTGCAGGGAAATAATCTCCACCGCAACGCCATAGTTCCGAAACAGGACAGTAGCAAAGCCCCGGATGTCAATTTGAGCAGGAACGGCAGGGGTCCCGGAAAGTGGCAGGCCTGCCAGAACGGCCAAAGAAGCAAAAATGACCAGGCTCAGGACCACTGCCGGCCACCAGTCGCGGAAGGCAGGCCTTTTTACCTTTTCGGGGTGCCCAAGGTCCAGCATCATGATGACGAACAGGAACAGCACCATGATGGCACCGGCGTAGATGATTACCTCGAAGACTGCCGCCAGTGGGGCAAGGAGAAGATAAAAGATCGCCGCAAGGCCGAAAAAAGAGCTGGCCAGATAGACGATGGCATGGACAGGATGACGCTCGGTCACGGCAAAAAGGGTTGCAATCACCACAACGGCCGCGAGTATGTAGAATACGATCTGTTCCATAATAAATTCAGGATCGAGGCTCGAGGTCCGAGGCCCGAGGGAAAAACTATAATAATGCATGAGGCTGTCACTCGTCGCAAAGCTCTTGTAGCGTTACAACGCCGGCTCCCTCTATGAGTGGTGCCTGTTCTGCGCTTTTCTCCTCGTGCCTCGCTCCTTTATCCTCGTACCTCGCACCTTTAATTACGGCAGCAACCCTCTCACATCCACCGGAGGATTCTCATCGGGATTACCGCCGCGGGGAGTTACTACGCCGATACCACTGTGACGGTAAAAATTATAGTCCGGATCCTTCCCGCAACCATCGATGAGCAGGTCTTCCTTTTCATAGACCAGGTCCATGATGTCCCGTTTGCATATCTCGAAATCGGGTGTCATCTGGATTGCCATGGTCGGGCACGCCTCGGCGCAGAGACCGCAAAAGATACAGCGGGAAAAATTGATGCGGAACCAGGCCGCATAGCGACGGCCATTCGGCCTCTCCGCGGACTGCATGGAAATGCAGTCAACGGGGCAGGCGGCGGAACAGAGATAACAGGCAACACAGCGCTCCTCACCGTCCGGGTCACGGGTGAGAACGATCCTCGCCCGATAACGGGGAAAGGGGGTGCGTTTCTCTTCAGGATACTGGATCGTTACAGAGCGTCGCCCCAGATGGCGCAACGTCGTCCAGAACCCAAGGCCGATTGCCTTCATGTCGGACAAGAGGGACATTGCTATCTCTGTGATAAATTCCAGGGTAGAAGGTTGGCTTTGATTGCCGGAAAAACACAGGGGCGCTATCGCGCCCCTCTATCATGCCCTACACTGCCAGTTTAGCTCGCTGGAGCTTGACAAGCAGCGCAAGTGTATCCGGATGATTATTTGTCTCTGCATACGTCAGCGCGGTATTCCCGCTCAGGGTCTTGGCGTTCGGGTCGGCACCGAAATCAATCAGGTGGTTGATACATTCGTTGCAGCCATAATTTGAGGCAAACATCAGGGGAGTATGACCATCACGATCGCGGGCATCAACTACACACCCGCTGTCCAGAAGCGCTTTAATCACCTCCGCGTGGCCGTTAGCCGCGGCATAGTGAAGCGCAGACTTCCCCTTGTTGCTCCGAGCATCGACATCCGCCCCCCGGCGGATGAGATCACTGACCCCTTCAACATCTCCTGTCTTGGCCGCCTCGATAAGCGGAGTGTGGCCGTGCCTGTCTGCTGCGTTCACATTCTCAGTCATAAACACTTCCTCCTTTTGGTAAAGTGTCCTGCCATGTTCTGTGCCTTGCCAAACGAAGCCGAAATTTCTTTTTGCGATACTATAACATCATTATGAACCACCCGGTAGCAAGAATATTCAACAGCGCGAGTGGTGTGAGAACTTTCCAGCCAAGATGCATCAACTGGTCATAGCGAAGTCTCGGCAGAGTGCCGCGCATCCAGATAAAGAGGAAGGCGAAACCGAGGACCTTGAGGGCAAACCAGACCGGCGGCGGCAGCCAGGGACCATGCCAGCCGCCAAGGAAAAAAGTTGCGGCCAGCCCTCCGAGCACCAGCACATTTATATATTCCCCCACGAAAAAAAGGCCGAAACGCATCCCCGAATATTCGGCATGGAATCCGGCAATAAGCTCGCTCTCCGCCTCTGGCAGATCAAAGGGCACCCTTTTGCATTCGGCCGCGATACTGATCAGAAAAATAAGGAATGCCAGGGGCTGGTACACGATAAAAGGAACCGAAGCCTGGGCGGCAACAATGTCTCCCAAACGGAAGGAACGGGCCAGCATGACAACCGGGACCAGGGACAGAGCCATGGAAAGTTCGTAGGAAATGAGCTGGGCAAGCCCCCGAATGCCCCCGAGAAGAGAATATTTCGAATTGGATGCCCAACCTCCCAGCGCAACCCCGTAGACCGCGATGGAGGAAAGCGCCAGGAAAAACAGCAAGCCGATATTCAGGTCCACCACCTGAAGTGGAATATCCCGGCCAAACAGGGTCAGCGGAGGCCCGAAAGGAATCACGGCAAAAGTCAGGATCGCCGGGATGGCAGCCATGGCGGGTGCCAGATAAAAAAGCCACCGATCTGCCCCATCGGGACAAACATCTTCCTTGGTCAGCATCTTGACAACATCGGCCAACGGCTGAAGGAGACCCAGAGGCCCGACCCGATTCGGCCCCTTGCGATCCTGGATCCAGGCAAGGAGCCGCCGCTCGGCCAGGACCAGATAGGCGGCCGCCGTCATGACCACACCATAGAGGACCGTGAGTTTGGCAAGCAGCAGCAGTATGTCGAGCGTATCAGCTGGCATTTCGTAACTCGAATCGGTTAGCAGTTATTCCTGTGGTTGCGTTCAAAATAATCGCAAGTAGGGGCAGGCCCCTGTGCCTGCCCAAATCATGGGCAACCACAGGGGGTTGCCCCTACTACAAAATCCGCTGCCCCTCGCCTTCCGGGTCCAGATTCCGCAGAAACTCCCAGCGCCCTGAGAGGGGTTCCGCAACCTGCTTCGCGCCCATCCGCTCCGCCAGGTCGGCCATAATGCGCCAGGCCGGGCGGGGGTCTCCCCCAGGGGCAATCTTCCGGTGCACCCGGGGCGGATGCAGTGCTATCGGGTCGAGCCCCTTGATGGGCAGCCCCGGATTCATAACCTTCCGGAAGCGCTGCGCCCGGCCCTCGTTATTGATAAAAGTACCATCCATCTCCACCCAGGCAGTGGTCGGCAGGAAAACATCGCATTTATTCATTGCCTCGGAGGGAAACCGGTCCGCAACCGCAAGCAGCGAGATGCCGGACAGAAGTTCTTCGGGGATCTCTGCCTCAAAGGCGAGAATCCCTCTGATTTTTCCCGACCCGACCGCTTCGGCAAGCGACACGGCCCGATGCTCCCGGGTCAGCAAGGCTGCGGCAAAGGCATTCGGCCCGGGAAAAAGGAACACAAGCTTTGCGCCGGAACGTGCCGCGTCCTCCAGGTATCCCGCTCCGGAACTGGCGGGTGCGCAAATGACGACAGGATTGGTGCAGCCGGCAAAGGATATGTCGGCCAGAGACGGAACCCGGGTTGTCGCCACCGAAACCGATTCTGCCTGCGCCTGCGGACTGCCAGCCCCGACAAGAAAGATCTTGGCGCCACGACGCCAGGCCTGCCGGACCGCCAGAAGCATCATCGGCCCCTGTTCGCGCAGATCGCACTGGACAATGGCTATGCAGTCGGCACGCTCCACCTCCGCGGTGGAAACGACGGTATCCCTGGTCAGGAGCGAGACGGCTGCGGTCGTCGCCGCAGCTTGCTCTCTGTCAACAAAATAGCAGAGGGCGCCAGCCTGGAGGAACGCGGCAAGAAAGGCTGCCTGGAGATTTCCTTCCAGCGTAAGGCGGGCTGAGCCGACCACGGCAAGGGAACCGGGGCCATAGGCCTCCAAAAGCGCGCTGACACGTGCAGAAAGCGCCTCCAGAGCCACTTCCCACGAGGTTTCCCGCCCCTCCAGCAACGGCGTTCTCGGACGATCCGGACTGTTTACGCCATGATTGGCAAAGCGTCCCCTGTCGCAAAGGAACCAGCCGTTCACCGCGTCATTGCGCCGCGCCATGATCTTCAGCAGCTCACGATAGCGTGCCGCGGGAATGGTGGCGCAGCCGATCGAACAGTGCGGGCAAACCGAAGGGGCCATATCGTAGTCCCAGTAGCGGGCCCGGAATCGTGCGGCTTTATCGGTATAGACCCCGGTGGGGCAGAGGTCCGGCAGATTACCGGAAAAGGGAGATTCCAGGCTGCCCTCGGAGAACCTGCCGTAATAGACGGTCGCAGCCCTGCCCATGACCCCCAGGTCTGTCCCACCGGCAAAGTCCTGATAAAAACGCACACAGCGGTAACACTGGATACAGCGGTTCATCTCATGCTGAACATACTCGCCCAAGTACTGATTGCTATGGGTGCGCTTTTTCCCCCGGTAGCGGCGTATCCCGTGTCCGGCGGCAATGGTGTAATCCTGGAGGAGGCATTCGCCCCCTTCGTCGCAAACCGGACAGTCGTGAGGGTGATTGATCATCAGCCACTCGATGACGTGACGACGCATGGCCACTGCTTCGTCATCGGTGGTGGAAACAACCATACCCTCCTGGACGGGGGTCATGCATGACATCTGGATACCCTTGATCGGGCCTTCGAGAATCTTCACGGCGCAGACCCGGCAGGCGCCGGCATTTCCCAGAGCAGGATGGTAGCAGAAATGGGGAATCATGATCCCCGCGCTGCGCGCCGCCTCCAGAATCAGGGTCCCGGCAGGAGCGTCTAGTTCAATTGTATCGATGATCAGTTTCGGCATAGAACCGTTACTCATCCTCCTTACGGCCCGGCCCGCCCGCTTGTTTTCTGGCAAATTTGTCTTCATACATTTTTTTATCCGCATTTCTGAGAGCTTCAGTCAGCGACCCACCTTGCTCTGCAGTGTCAATGCCGATGGAAATACCGATCAGGTAACTATCGTTTTCAAGGTTGAACAGTTCCTCGCCCTTACGGATCCTGTTCCGCACTTCATTTGCCGTGGCAGTATCGGTACCGGGCAAAATTATCGCAAATTCGTCGCCACCGATTCGGGCCACCACGTCATCGCCACGCACCGCCTGGCGGATCACCTGGGCTGCCTGCTGAATCAGACGGTCACCGACCGCATGTCCCAAGGTATCGTTAACCCGTTTCAGACCATCCAGGTCCGCCAGCATGATACTGACCGGAAAGCGACGACCCCGCTCGATACGTTCCATCTCTTCCGTAAAGTAGCTCCGGTTGTACAGATCGGTCAGTGGATCGTGATTACTCACATAGCGAAGCCGGTCTTCCGCCAGGCGTTTCTCTCGCAGTGAGGCAATAAGAGAATTGAAGGCAACGGAAAACTCGCCAAGAAAATCGACCCGCTGGTTGAGATCTCCGGCGGCAATCTGCTGGGTCTGCCAGGTCAGGTGACGGAGATTGGAGTGGAGCTGTTTGAAAGAAGAAATCAGGTGATTGCGTCGCGGAGGGTCCACATCGAGCCTGCCCAGTGAAAGGGCAGCGATGAATTCCTGAGCTTCCTTCATCTCTCCGACAAGTTTCGCGATCATATCGGCAAGGGCATCTACCTCGGGCCCCCCTGAGCCTGACAGGGCAATTTCGGTAAAATTACCACGCACCGCTCGTGCCAGCTGTTCGGTCAGCTCTCGAAGCAAGCATCGTTCCTGTTCGTTCATAAGGACCTTTCTTCAACCGGTCGTGCATCAAAACGGCAGGTCCTCTCTCCGCTTGCCCAGCAATCAACTTCCCTGACATGAAACTCCTTGCCGGTATACACCTGCAGGACACCGGCGATGAAGCCCTCATCGTATTCGCAGACCGTTTCATCAAAAACCGGCAGCCCGGAGCAGTCCAGGTCCTCAGCCACCGTCATCACCAGTTCCAGATTTTCCAGGTTGGCTTTCTCGACCCGGAGAATTCCGACATTGAGCATTCTCAACTGATCCTGAAGCTCGGCGATAAAACCGTTAAAATCGAGTTCCGTATTGAGAGAGTTTTTGCAAAATTCGGTCCCTGCCAGCTTCCCGGCCTCCCGCAAAATGTCGCACGCTGTTTCCTGGCCATAGCGAGTGGCAAGCACATCCCGCAAGGTATACTGCATCAGGCGGTAAACCGCCACCTTGGTCGTATCTCCCAGGTTTGGCCGACCCAGGGCAATGTCTCCCAAATCCTCCCATTTAAAATGGTATGCTGTTCGTTCTTCTTTGGTCATACAATCTCCTGACGATCACTGCATCCTGCAGAGCGCTGAAAAACTTTATTATTTTCTGAAGGGACAGCACCTTTTTGCGATATGCTCACGAATCTCCTCTTCAAAATGTCGCAGGAGCCCATCCACCGGACCCATCGCCCCCGGAGCGAGCGGACAGAAGGAAAAACTCAGAAACTTCACATGCTCCCGGAGAATTTCGATATCTTCCGGCACCCCCATCCCGTGTTCGATCCGTGTCAGAACTTCCCGGACAAAGGGGAGTCCCTCGCGGCAAGGGGTACACCAACCGCACGATTCCCGGGCATAAAAACTGATCAGATTCAGGGTGGCGGCAACCATGCAAGTCCGTTCATCGAAGAAAATGACCGCACCGGTGCCGAGACGGGAACCGGCCTTGGCCACACAGTCGAATTCCATCGGTACGGAAAGGTGCTGTGGTGTAAAGAAAGGGGTAGAGGCACCGCCCGGGATGCAGGCCTTGAATTTTCGTCCCGGGTCCATGCCGCCGGCCGGTCCGTCAAGCATCTCCCCAAGGGTCATGCCCAGGGGGAGTTCCACACAAATCCTGTTGCGCACATGGCCGCTGAAACAGAAAAGCTTGTTGCCTGCAGCTTCGGGAATGGCGGCCAGTCCCCGGAACCATTCCGGACCGTTTCGGATGATGGATGGAATGTTGGACAAGGTCTCCACGTTGTTGACCACTGTCGGACCACCCCAGAGACCCTTGACCGCCGGGAAAGGCGGTTTACTCCGCGGATTAGCCCGCTTCCCCTCCAAGGCATTCATCAGGGCGGTTTCCTCACCGCAGATATAGCGGCCCGCTGAAACATGGAGATCGATCTTCAGGGAAAAACCGCTGTCGAGGATATTGTCACCAAGAAATCCAGCCCGCTCCGCCTCGGCAAGGGCTTGCCGCAGATTCCCCGCCGGGGTCTCATAGCCTCGCCGAATGAAGATGAAAGCATGGTGAACTCCAAGAACGTAGGCTGCCAGGATCAGTCCTTCCACCAGCAGCCAGGGATTATGCTCAAGCAGGACGCGGTCCTTATAGGTTCCCGGTTCCATCTCGTCGCTGTTGCAGATGAGATAGCGGGGTCCCGGCAGGTCGCGCGGCACGAAGGACCACTTTTTACCGGTCGGAAATCCGGCCCCTCCCCTGCCGCGCAGCCCGGAGTCGATGACCAGTTGTTGCACCTCAAGGGGCGAAAGTTCACAGAGGGCACGTTTCAGGGCCACGAAGCCTCCTGCCGCACAATAGTCGGCAAAAGCTACCGGTGTGTCAGATCTGTCCGGTGGTAAAAGGACACTTTCCATTTCGACTCGATACGTGCTGTTGAATTTTTTCAGAATCTATTCCGCACTTCTCCGGGCCTCAGAATCGGAAAGCAGTGCAGCAGCCTTTCGCTCCTGCTCCAGAATCTCATCCACCCGAACTTTAGTCAACAGACCATAGAGGGTATCACCGATCATCATGGTCGGCCCTTCGCCGCAATTTCCCAGACAAGCACAGGGGACAAGGGTAAAGCAGCCATCCGCGGTCGTGCCCCCCGGCTCAACACCTAGACGCTCTTTCAGATAGTCCAGGATGGCATCGCAGCCGCAGCTCCAGCAGGAAATGGAATCACAGACATGGATCACGCGCTTTCCAACCGGCCGGCGATAAATCAATTCGTAGAAGGTAGCCAACTCTTCCACTTGCACGGCCGACAGGCCTAGAATCTCCGCCGCCGCGACCACCGCCTCGTCGGTCAACCAGCCACAGTGGCGCTGCAGCTCCTTCATCACGTCCACGGCCGCCTCACGGTTGGTCACCGCCTCGGCGACCCGGGCCTTCAGTTGATTTTTCAGTGATTCTGGAATCATGAACAATCCTTTTTCTGCTGAGCCTGCCGATGCCGGTTAATCAATTTTACAGAAAATAGGCGGCGATGAAAACCCCTAGCATGACAACTACCACGACCAGTTTCAGAGCCACTCCGCAGAGAAGGCCGAGCCAGGTGCCAAAACCTGCTTTTCCCGACTGCAGAATATTCCCCTTGATCAGGTATTCACCGAGAAAGGCACCTAAAAACGGGCCAACGATCAGACCGGGAAGACCGAAAAACAGACCGACCACCAGGCCGGCAGTTGCTCCCAGGAGGGCGATGCGTCCCGCCCCCATCTTCTGCGCCCCCTTGGCCGTTGCCAGCAGATCGATCACTTGGGAAAGGACCGTTACAACAGCCAGGAAAGCCAGCACTTCCCAGCCGACCCGCTGAAAATCGTCAATCCAAGCCGCCGTAACCAGTCCGAAAAACACCAGCGGTATGCCGGGCAGAATTGGCAGGATCGTGCCGGCAATTCCTGCCAGCAGGAGAAGAATGGAAAGCGTCCAGAGAAAGATGATCATGGGGCCTTTTTCGTCAAATTCAGAAGTACGGAAACCCGGACCGCTAGCGGTCCAGGTCCGCCAGCACAAAGTCTATCGACCCCAGCACAGCCAGCAGATCCGCCACCAGTCCCCCTCGGCTCAGCTGCGGCAGCACCTGCATATGGGCAAAGCTCGGGGTACGGATTCGAACACGATACGGCACATTGAGCCCTTCGGAGACAACAAAATACCCATATTCACCCTTCGGAGCCTCGATGGAGGAATAGGTCTCCCCCTTCGGCGGGGCCATCCCCCGTGTTGCGTTGACAAAGTGGTGGATCAGCGACTCGATATCCTGAAGCGCATCCTTCTTCTTTGGCAGGACATAGCGGTAATCGTCGGTGATCCAGCGACCTTCCGGCATGTTTTTCAACGCCTGCGCCACAATCCTCAGCGACTGCTTAATCTCCTCGACCCGTACCAGGTAGCGGGCATAACAATCGCCACCCTCGGCAACCGCCACCTCGAAATCAAACGCATCATAGCCGCCATAGGGGATTTTCTTCCGCAGATCCCAATCGAAACCGCAGGCCCGCAGGTTTGGTCCGGACATTCCCCAGGCCATCGCCTCTTCCCGCGAGATAACACCGACGCCCTTCAACCGGGCGGTAAAAATCGGGTTATTGCTCAGCAGCCCTTCGTATTCCGCAAGTCGGCCCGGCATCCAGCGGAGGAACTCGCGAACCGGCCCCTCCCAGCCCTCGGGAAGGTCGTCGGCAACGCCGCCGATGCGGAACCAGGCCGGGTGCATGCGTCCGCCGGTGATCATCTCGACAATTTCGAAGATTTTCTCCCGGTCGGTAAAGGTGTAAAAAACCGGGGTCATGGCTCCCAGGTCGGCGGCAAAAGTGCCGAGCCAAACCAGATGGCTGGCGATGCGAAACAGCTCGGCCAGCATCACCCGGATAACGACCGCCCGCTCCGGAACGGTTATGCTGCAGAGCTTCTCCACCGAACCGACATAGGCAAGATTGTTCTGCACCCCGGCCAGATAGTCGATACGGTCCGTGTACGGCAGGAACTGGCTCCACGACTGGCGCTCCGCCATCTTTTCCGCGCCACGATGATGGTAGCCGATATCGGTGTCCACGTCGACCACCTGTTCGCCATCCAACTTGAGAACCACCCGGAGAATTCCGTGCGTACCGGGATGCTGAGGGCCCAGGTTGAGGATCAGGGTCTCATCGTCAACCCGGTCGAAGAAATCCTCTGCCGGCAGCGGCTGGTGACGGCGGGCATCCTCCGTGGTATAGGGAGCCATCTCGGTGGCGCGGAAGGGATGCTCCTTACGCAAGGGATGTCCTTCCCAATCGTGGGGCATCAGGATGCGGCGAAGATCCCGGTGGCCGGAAAAACGGATACCAAACATGTCGAACACCTCCCGCTCATACCAGGATGCTACAGGCCAGATGTCCGTAATTGTAGGTAGTTCAGGGTAGCTGCCTGCGAGCTCGGTCTTGATCCGCAGGTGACCGGGAACATCAAAGGAAAGGAGGTGGTAATTGAGGGTGAAGTCCTGGTGATCTCCCCGCTGACGGCGAAGGGAATCATCAACGGCAGCAATGTCCTCTAGCCGGCCAAAGGACGTGCCGTTGCGATTTTTCAGGTAGTTCAGCACCTCCGGCACCAGGTCGGGAGGCACCCGGTAGGTGGGCATGTCGGTGGCACGTACATCCTCGCTCACCCGGCCATTGAAGGCCGCCTCCAGCTCACCCTCAAGACCGAAGGGCGGAAAAGGCAGCCGGGACGCGGGGGGTCGCCACATCTCGTCTGATCTGGGCATCCAGAACTTCGGATGCGTCACCGAAGCACCGCGGATGGCGATCGCCTCCATACCCGGACCTCGCGTATCCCGTGACTTGCTTTCCCCGTCCGTGAGTACCGGAGCAGTGGTCCCCTGGGTCCCGCCACCAAGATGAAACACGGAACGTGCCGGACGTTCCTCACGACGGATCTTTTCCTGGAGCTGCATCAGTCCCTGGAGGAAGGCCTCCGGCCGGGGCGGACAGCCGGGCACATAGACATCCACCGGCAGAATCTGATTAACACCCTGAACCACACTGTACACATCATACATGCCGCCGGAATTCGCGCAGCTGCCCATGGAGATAACCCAGCGGGGCTCGGCCATCTGTTCATAGAGACGCAACACCGACGGCGCCATCTTCTTGAAAACCGTCCCCGCTATCACCATCAGGTCGGCCTCGCGGGGGGTGCCGCGCAGTACTTCGGCACCGAAACGGGAAATATCGTACCGGGAAGTAAAAGAGGTCATCATTTCAACAAAACAGCAGGACAGGCCAAAGAACATCGGCCAGAGGGAATTGGCCCGCCCCCAGTTGATAAGATCATCCAGGTGGGTCAAGAGGATATCGGGATGTGAGATGGTTTCCTGTTCGGGCATAGAATCTCAGTTCGAGGTTCGAAGGTCAGGGTTTAAGGTTCAGGGTGCAGGGTACAGGGTGCAGGGTACAGGGTGCAGGGTACAGAGTTCAGGATTCGATGCTTGCGGTTCTCTGTTCCCTGTCCTCTGTCCCCTGTTCTCTGTTCCCTGTTCACTGTTTCACTGCTTCACGCTTCTTCGGCCCCCAGTCCAACCCGCCCTTGCGCCAGAGCCAGAGCAACCCCAGCAGAAGTACGGTGATGAACACGGTAATGTGGATAAGTCCCGGGATGCCGAGCAGGTCCCAGGCCACCGCCCAGATGAAGATGAAAACCGACTCCACATCAAAAACGATGAAGAAAATGGCCACCAGGTAAAAGGGCACCGGATAGGCCAGGCGGGCCGAGCCGGAAGGAAGAACTCCTGACTCGTACGCTGCTCCCTTACTGGCTCCCGTGCGCTTTTCCCCCAACCACCAAGCCCCAAGCAGCAGCCCTCCCACCAGGAGTACGGCCATGGCCGTATAGACCACAAGGGGGAAAAGCTCTGCAACTGTGGACAGTTGTCCGGTTATGGCTGGTCCTGAGGCTGCCGTCAAGATAATCTCCTTACCTGTTCAGTTCGCCGCCCCGGGAAAGCAAAAAAGCCTTGTCCTTGGAAGTAACGACCTTATCTCTCCCTGAGGAAATCCACCACAACCGACGGATGATCCTCGGCTTTTTTCACCGTCTGCCAGTGTTTGACCACCATGCCGTCCGGACCGACCACAACCGTTGAGCGGATCGTCCCCATGGTTTTTTTGCCGTACATGACCTTCTCCCCGAATGCACCGTAGGCCTGCATCATCTTTGCATCAGGATCGGAAAGCAGCACAAAGGGAAGGCCGAAATCGCGGATGAACTTGTCATGGGACTTGAGACTGTCTTTACTGACGCCCAGCAGTGCCACCTCCAGCTTTTGCAGATCCTGGTGAAGATCCCGAAAACCGCAGGCTTCCTTCGTACATCCGGGGGTATTATCCTTCGGATAGAAATAGATAACAACTGTTTTTCCGCTGTAGTCGCGTAAAGTATGCTTTTTGCCGTCACTTCCCTCCAGCTCGAAATCCGGAGCCTTCTTTCCTTCCAGTGAAGCCATCTGCCATCTCCTTTTGCACAATGAAAAGTTGTCTCTGTCAGTGAAGAAACTCTCATTCCCCCACTTCTTCAGTACACGGCAAAGACAATCGTATAATTTTAGGCGAGAATAACAGGATTTCAAGGTATAAAAATTGGTTCCGGAAATATCCATAATTTTTCTTATGAGTGTCACATGACCCGAAGCAAATCTGTGATACAGTTACTATGCAAACGATAGGCCAGTACAAGCACGGGAGGTGCCCCCATGTACCCGAAAAACAGGATCCCGCTCAGCATCGTCACTGCCTATGCTATTTTCGGTGCTGCCTGGATTTTTCTTTCCGATACTCTCCTCATCCATCTTTTCGATGTCACAACAAAAATAATCTGGCTGGAGATTGCCAAGGGCCTTGCCTATGTCGCCCTGACTTCGTTCGGTCTCTACCTGCTGGTTCGCTATCACATCAGAAAGTTGCTGGCAATCCAGGATACCATCGAGGGGGAAAGGGCCCGGTATGAAGCCATGATACTGGCGATCGGCGACGGTATCTCCGTTCATGACACCGAGTTCCGAATCATCTACCAGAACCACATCCTCAAGGAAATGGTGGGGGATTTCAAAGGAGAGCACTGCTTCGCGGCCTATGGAGGTAAAACCGAACCATGCGAAGACTGCCCTCTCAAGGAAGCCTTCGCCGACGGAAAAATTCACAAGGCGGAACGATACATCTGCGACGGGGAGTCCGACCACTGGTACCATCTCACGGCATCACCGATACGGGACAGCCAGGGGACCATCATTGCCGGCATTGAGATCGTGCGGGACATTACCGTACAGAAAGGCATGGAGGAACGTTTGGCTCATTCGGAGCGAAAGTTCAGAATGCTCTTCGACAATGCCCCCGACGCCATTTTCATCCACCTCCCTGACGGCGGCCTCCTTGAGGCGAATGAGATGGCAAGCCAATGGCTCGGCTACAGTCGTCAACAACTGATGGAGCTGCAGCCTCGCGATCTGTCCCCACAAGATCAATCATCCGGAATTTCTGAAAAAATGGATGAAGTTCTCATGCATGGTTCGCTGGTATTCGAGACTACTACGGTGGCCAGCGACGGTAGAATCATTCCCACGGAGGTGAAGGCACGAGTAATCCAGTTCGAAGGACAGCAGGCCGTGCTCAGCTACTTCCGGGACATAACGGAGAGAAGGCTGGCG
>Ga0105099_10001226_pt1 | contig 16334 bp, 13 predicted proteins | sample PPLLak3cmMay2015_2_FD_79138 | JGI IMG/M metagenome (GOLD analysis project Ga0105099, IMG submission 79138) | Freshwater sediment microbial communities from Prairie Pothole Lake near Jamestown, North Dakota, USA - PPLs Lake P8 Core (1) Depth... | ecosystem: Environmental > Aquatic > Freshwater >... | reverse complement strand
TTAGGGTCTGCTGATTAAGTGTTAAAACACAGAAATATAAAATATTACAACAATTTTTTGTTGTGTAAGCGCAAGCATTTTTTATGTAAAAGCCTAAAATATTTGCACTTGTTATTCTAATTTTAATCCCGTAGGGATGACATTATGGTAGAAAATATAGCTGAAAGCAGATGAAATGCCGTAGGCATGACATTATTCTCTGTCCTATCTGCTTTATAATGTCGTCCCTACCCTCTGAAGTTTGTTTTTAAGGCTTCATAAACCTATTTATGACTTAATCAGCAGACCCTAGTTAACAATATTTGTAAGATTAGAGGATGGAACGCAGACCACGCTGATTGTTAAGGATCATGAAGATTTTTTATTTTGTGTCGTAGCGTTAAAAATACTCCGTGCCACCGTGTTTACAATTTCTCAACCCCCAATCTTTCAGCCACCTCATTCATTTCGGCAAGAACCTGAGGTATAATGGAAATTCCCTCTTTACGGAGTTTTAACTCGCTCAGCCTTTCGGGATCGCCTGGAATCATAACAGCGGGTTGTTTCTCACCGCTTTTAGCACCACGGAATGTTTCAATCCACTCATCCATCTTCCCCTTAAACTCATCGGCAGGGCGAAAAGCATCAACCCGCAAAGCACCAAAGAAATGGCCTAGCCCTTCGCCTACCGTTTTTTCTAGAAGAGGGAGGTATGCCACTTGAGGAGGTACGAATGGACCAAAGTTTGCCCCTGAGAAAACGGAGGAGAATATATCAACCAAGGCAGTCATGCAGTACCCTTTATGCCCCCCGGTGAGAGTATCACCACCCAGGGGTAGAATTGCACCTCCATGAAGTAGAGTATCGGGGTCGTCAGTGGGTCTTCCCTGTGCATCCTGAACCAAGCCAAGCGGAGCTTTAAGCCCTTTTTTCCCCATAATAGCCAACTTGCCACGGGCAATGGGTGTAGTTGCAAAATCTGCAACAAATGGAGGCTGTTTAAGTGTAGGGATGGCAACGGCAATGGGGTTTGTACCCATAAATTTACTTACCGAAAAGGTTGGAACCACTAATGGGTTAGCATTGGTCATAGCAATTCCGGTCATATCATACTCTAATGCCATCATTGAGTAATAACCTGCAATACCAAAGTGATTACTATTCTTTGTTGCTACCCAACCCGTACCAGCCTGATTTGCCTTTTTTATAGCAATCTCCATTGAATATTTTGCAGAAATTGGTCCTAGGGCATTATCACCATCAACTGTGGCTGTAGATGGGGTTTCGTGAATAACCTTTACCTTTGGATGGACATTAATTCTTCCAGCATCAACCATTTGAAAGTAGTCCTTTACTCGCATCAATCCATGCGAAGGAATTCCTCGCAGCTCTGCAGCGATTAGAACATCTGCAACTATTTCGGCATCTTGAACTGGACAACCCATTTTCTCGAAGAGGCGGGTTGTGTATTCCTTAAGTAGTGTATATTCGAACATAACAGTTGTCGGTTTTTAGTTCAAGGTTCAAGCTCGATGGTTTCGATTAAACGATGTTCTTCGTCTTCTGACATTCGGAATTTGTTTTTTTACTTTCTAAATACATAAAAAGCGTTTGCCTGTGCTATAGGGGTTATCTCCATATCGTTGATGCAAACATGCTCGGGACGTGTAACCACGTAAAGAATGGCATCGGCTATATCCTCAGCGAATAGAGGAACAAGCCCATGGTATGGGCTTTGGGCTTTCTCCTGATCTCCTTTGAAACGAACGAGCGAGAACTCTGTTTCCACCATCCCTGGTCGAATCTCAGTAACCTTGATGTTATGCTTTAGCATATCCTCCCGCATTCCCTGCGATAACGCGTGAACCGCATGTTTGGAAGCGCAATAAACATTTCCATTCTCGTAAACCTGTGTACCTGCAATCGAACCTATATTAATAATATGCCCCTTACCTCGCTCAATCATCATTGGAGCAACTTTCCGGGTAATGTAAAGCAACCCTTTGATATTGGTATCAATCATACGCTCCCAATCATCCACATCACCATCCTGAATATGGTTAAGACCAACGGCAAGGCCTGCGTTGTTAACTAAGACATCAATTTTACGCCATCTTTCTGTTAGCCCATCAATTGCTTTATCCACAGATTCCTTGCTACGAATATCAAAATTTAATGTTAGAACATCTCTTTTATATTTAACTTCGATCTCCCGCTTGAGGGCATCAAGCTGCTCGTTACGTCTTCCGGTAAGAATAAGGTTATAGTTATTCTCAGCAAGCATAATGGCTGTTGCTCTTCCAATCCCCGATGTTACCCCTGTTATTAATGCAAACTTCATAATAGTTATGATTTTAAACTGTATAAATGGTTTTTATAGTTAAAAGGAGCGTAAAATTACTAAAAATAAGGGAATGTTGCTCAATAATGTTGATAGGTTTAACAACACCATTGATAAATGTACGATTTGCTATTATATTAAAAAAATTGATGCTCTGATTGATTGGCTTCTTATATAATGTTAGTATTTTTGGCTCGGCTTAGGAATTAGTTCAAGGTTCAAAGTTCAAAACCAACCAATAAACTGTAAACATTGAATTTTAAACCTTGAACTTTAAATCCAACAACTAATAGTAAATGTTTTGAAGAATATATTATTGATAAATAAGTAAAACACTCACAATACAAGAACCATGTCATCAATTGAAGTAAATCTCGAAACTGCAAAGGGACTAGGATTGCTCCCCGAAGAGTTTGAAATGATTAAGAACTATCTTGGTCGAGTTCCCAACTACACCGAGCTAAGTATTTATTCAGTAATGTGGTCGGAGCATGCATCCTACAAGAATTCAATAAAGTGGCTAAAGACCTTACCCCGTAAAGGTGAGAAGATACTTGCTGAGGCAGGTACCGAAAACGCAGGCTTGGTTGACATTGGCGATGGCATGGCATGTGCGTTCAAAATAGAATCGCATAACCACCCATGCGCTGTTGAACCCTATCAGGGAGCCGCAACTGGTGTTGGTGGTATTAATCGCGATATTTTTACAATGGGTGCAAGGCCTATTGCTCAGCTTAACTCTCTTCGCTTTGGAAATCTCAAGCTAGATCGTACGAAGTGGCTTATTAAAGGAGTTGTAAAAGGTATAGGCGATTATGGTAATGCATTTGGAATCCCCGTATTAGGGGGAGAAGTTTTTTTCGACGAATCCTATACAATGAACCCCTTGGTTAACGCCATGTCGGTTGGTTTGGTAGAAAAAGGCGGAGTTGTTTCAGCTATATCAAAGGGTGCAGGTAACCCTGTATTCATTGTTGGTTCTTCTACAGGTAAGGATGGTATTCACGGTGCAACCTTTGCCTCGGCCAATATTACCGAGGATTCAGCCGATGATATTCCTTCCATTCAGGTAGGTGACCCATTCCAAGAGAAAATTTTGCTTGAAGCATCCCTTGAGGCTATTAAAACAGGGGCTTTGGTGGGTATGCAGGATATGGGTGCTGCTGGTATAATCTGCTCAACCTCCGAGATGTCCGAAAAGGGTGGATGCGGTATGAGAGTTGATTTGGATAAGGTTCCTCTTAGACAAAAGAACATGGAGGCATTCGAAATACTTCTTTCCGAATCGCAAGAACGAATGCTTATGGTTGTTCATAAGGGACGTGAGAAGGAGATTGAGAAAGTCCTTAATAAATGGGATATCAGCTATGCAGTTATCGGTGAGGTTACCGAAGGCGATAGGCTTGAATTTTTCTATCATGGTGAAAAGGTTGCCGATGTGCCCGCTTCAACCCTCGTTTTGGGCGGTGGCGCACCTGTTTACGATAGGGAGTATAAAGAACCTGCATACTATCAGCAGTATAAAAAATTCGATATCAATAAAATCCCTGAACCACAAGATTTACATGAAGTAGCGTTGCAAATTGTTCGTAACCCTAATATTGCATCGAAGCGTTGGGTTTACGAGCAGTACGATACCATGATTGGGACTGGAAATATGAGCACCAACTTCCCATCCGATGCAGGAGTTTTCAACCTAAAGGGAACAAATCGGGCATTGGTAATGACCGTTGACTGCAATTCGAGATACGTTAAGGCTGACCCTGAAATTGGAGCGATGATAGCCGTTTCAGAGGCTGCTCGGAATATTGTTTGCACAGGAGGTAAACCGTTAGCAATTACCAACTGCTTGAATTTTGGAAACCCTTATAACCCCGAAGTCTTTTGGCAGTTTGTTAACGCCATTAAAGGAATGGGAGCAGCCTGTGAGAAATTTAAAACACCTGTGACAGGGGGTAACGTCAGCTTCTACAACCAAGCAACGATGGGCGGTAAAGAAGAAGCAGTTTTCCCAACCCCAACCATTGGAATGTTAGGTTTACTTGAGAATAAGAATCACCACACAACACTTGCTTTTCAGGAGAAGGGCCATATGATTTACCTGATTGGCCGCTCACATAACGATATTTCTTCATCAGAATATCTTTCGAGTTACCATGGGGTAAAGGAATCACCTGCACCTTACTTCAACTTGGATGAGGAGTACAATGTTCAGCAAGCTGTTTATGAACTTATTAGCAGAAATTACATTCAGTCAGCACACGATGTTTCCGATGGTGGACTTTTCATAACCTTGCTCGAAAGTGCAATGCCTCGTGGACTTGGTTTCGATATTACCACCGATGCTGAGATAAGGAGCGATGCCTTCCTGTTCGGCGAGTCTCAGGGCAGAATAGTGGTTACTGTTTCAACCTCACGCGAAACGCACTTTATCGACTTCATGGTTGAGAGCAAGATTTCATTCTTCGCATTGGGTCACGTTACCAAATCGGAGATTCGGGTCGATGATGTATCGTTTGGCTTTATTGCCGATTTGAAGAAGGTTTACGATAACGCCATTGAAGAGCTGATAATCGGACAGAACCCTGCTTAGCTCATGAGTAGTAATTCGGAGCAAATAAGCAAGACAAAGCGGGTTGAGGCGATGTTCAACGACATCGCACCTAAGTACGATTTTCTGAATCATTTTCTAAGCCTTGGTATCGATAGGATATGGAGGCGAAAGGTTATTCGGAAGATTGTTAACGATGAACCTACTGATGTTCTCGATATTGCAACGGGTACAGCCGATTTGGCGATTATGCTTGCGAAGAAGCATGCAACAGTAAGAATTACAGGAGTAGACTTGGCTGAGAATATGCTTGCTGTTGGTCGGAAAAAGGTTGATGAGCTCAATCTTTCGAACCGAATATCATTGAAGCAGGGCGACTCCCTATCGCTTCCATTCGAAAACGATTCATTCGATTGTGCTATGGTTGCCTTTGGGGTTCGAAACTACGAGAACCCCGTTAAGGGTATGGAGGAAACCCTTCGGGTATTAAGGAGTCATGGTAAATTTTATGTGTTAGAATTCTCAAAACCACGTAGGTTTCCGTTGGCTCAGCTGTACCGATTCTACTTTCGGGCAATACTCCCATTGGTTGGCAGGATGGTATCGGGGCATAAGCAGGCCTATACCTACCTCCCCGAATCGGTTAGCGCATTCTCCGATGGGAATGATTTTATTTTACTGATGGAGAAAGCCGGGTTCTTAGGTTGTAAATTCAAGAAGTTAAGCTTCGGAATAGCTACCATTTATGAGGGGGTAAAAGGATAAAAAGTTTAGAGTGCCTAGAGTACTTCGAGTACTTAAAGTTAACTAAACTCTAGGCATTCTAGGCACTTTAGGCACTCGAAGTACTCTAGGCACTTTTAAATTATATAATAATTACATCAATTCCTCGTTTCTATAAGCGTTACCTACAAATTAAGTGATAAAACTCAAAAAATACGTTTTTTTTATTTTGATGCTACTGTCTGTATTCGCTGCGAATGCTCAGTATAAAAGGCCTGTTCACCTGAATGAACCCGATTATGATTTAGGTAAAAGGCTTCGGTTTGGGTTTTCGGTTGGCTTTAATACTATGGATTTTCGCATAAAGAATGGTAGAGGCATTGAGGTTTCCCCCGATCTGCAGGATACTACCCAATTTTTTACCGATGTTAGCCATGTATCACCTGGGTTTAATGTGAATGCTGTAACCGATTATCGGTTAACAGAGAATTTTCATCTTAGATTTTTGCCTGGCTATTCATTCGGACAAAGAAGTTTAAATTTCTTCTATCCCAACGATAAACTCGAAAGGCAGATGAAGATTGAGTCTTCATTCATTGAACTTCCGTTAAGTTTGAAATATTCAGCCAATAGGGTTAATAATTTCAGACCATATCTTCTCGCCGGAGGGAATGTAAGAATCGATTTAGCCGCCAATAAAAAGTTGAACATCGCGGAGGGAGTACTCCTTCGTTTGAAAAGGACTGATGCGTACTACGAGATAGGATTTGGTACCGATTTCTTTTTAGAGTATTTCAAATTTTCCATAGAGTTGAAGTATTCCGTTGGTTTGTTTAATGTTCTTTCGCAGGACTATGAGGATGGAGCCGAGAATTATGTTCAAGCAATTGATGGGATTCACTCTAGAATATTCCATGTCTCTTTTCATTTTGAATAGTTAATATAGACCAAAGCAAGAATCAGATTTGAACCAAAACCCGATAGAAATCGTTTTTAAAGGATAACTCAGAACTGTAAACCCATAATAGATAATGCCCGTTGAAATTAGCATCGAACTTTCCCCCAGTCAAGCAGCAGATGAAAATTACCTTAAAAAGGCGATTGCTCATAAGTTGAATATTAAGGTTGATCGGGTCGGTGAGTTCAGGATAATCCGTAAATCGATTGATGCTCGAAAAGCGAACATTAAGGTTAATTTGGGAGTTCGAGTTTTCGATGCTGATGAGGAAGTTGATTCGGATGCACCCGTATTTAATTATCAGGATGTTCGAAATGCAAAACCTGTTGTAATTGTAGGAGCAGGACCTGCAGGTCTCTTTGCTGCGCTACGGTTAATCGAATTAGGGCTAAAGCCCATTCTTATTGAGCGTGGCAAGCAGGTTAGCGATCGAAAACGCGATATTGCATCGCTAAGCCGTGAGCATAACCTTAACCCCGATTCGAACTACGCCTTTGGCGAGGGTGGTGCAGGTACTTTCTCCGATGGAAAACTATATACTAGATCAAAGAAAAGAGGCGATTTTAAACGAGTCCTTTATAGCTTATACAACCACGGAGCCGATGAGGATATTCTTTATGAGGCTCATCCGCATATAGGCACCAATAAGCTACCCAGAGTTATTACTAAAATAAGAGAAACTATTACTGAGCATGGCGGAGAGTTTTATTTTAATTCAAGAGTTGAACGCATTCAAATTAGAAATGAAATTGCAATAGGAGTAAAGCTTGTAGATGGTCAAATTATTAATGGAGTTGCCGTTATTCTTGCTACGGGTCACTCTGCGAAAGATATCTATAAATCATTAGTCGATCACAAAATTGAAATTGAAGCAAAACCTTTTGCCATGGGGGTTAGGGTTGAGCATCCTCAGGAGCTGATAGACTCGATACAGTATCATGGAGCTAAGAGGGATGAATACCTCCCTGCTGCAATATATAATTTGGTTCATCAGGTGAATGGGAGAGGGGTTTACTCCTTCTGCATGTGTCCTGGTGGATTTATTGTTCCTGCTGCAACATCACCCGGCGAAGTGGTTGTAAATGGTATGTCCCCATCGATGCGAAATTCTCGTTTTGCCAATTCAGGTATTGTGGTTGAGGTTAAGCTCGAAGATCTATCATCATATTCAAAACATGGTGTACTTGCTGGTCTCGAATTTCAGAATGACCTTGAGCTGCTTGCTGGGCGGCATGGTGCTTCTGGTGTTAAAGCACCCGCTCAGCGATTGGTCGATTTTGTTGAGGGCAAAAACTCCAGCTCACTGCCAATCTGTTCCTACCATCCGGGGGTAACCCCATCGTCCATGCACGAGTGGTTACCCGATCTAATATCCAAGCGACTTCAAATCGGTTTTACCGAGTTTGGTAAGAAGATGAGAGGGTTCCTTACCAATGAAGCGCTAATCCTTGGCGTTGAATCACGAACATCATCACCCGTTCGCATTCCTCGCAATCCTGAAACGCTTCAGCATATAAGGGTAAAAGGGCTATTTCCCTCAGGGGAGGGAGCTGGCTATGCTGGCGGCATAGTCTCCTCGGCAGTTGATGGTGAGCGATGCGCCGAAGGGGTGGCAAGCTACCTTAATGGTTATAGCTCCTAATCCTAAACTAACATCTCCGAAACTCTGAGCACACAATAGCTGTGGCCATCGCCACATTTAGCGATTCAACCGCAGCTCGATTCGTTGCGAATGAAGGGATATGGATTTTTTTGTTTATTATGCTTTCCACCTCACGGCTAATACCATTCCCCTCGTTTCCCATTACAACAATGCTTTTGGCGTTTAGATCTTGGTTGTAAATATTCTCACCCTCCATAAAAGTGCCATAGATGGGTAAATTACACCTTGTTCTGTACCCTTTAAGGGTATTGGGCAGATTGCAATAGACCACTTTAACCCTCGAAATGGCTCCCATGCACGATTGTATAACCTTTGGAGAGAAAGCGTCCACGGTATCATATGAACAAAGAATAGAATCAATCCCAAACCAATCGGCCAATCGGATTATCGTTCCGAGGTTTCCGGGATCCTGAATGCCATCGAGAGCGAGGGTTAGAGAGTTGGTTATATCAATAGTTGAGATATCGAATTCGGGAATAGCAACCAATGCCAAAATGTTCGAATGGGTTGATAATCCGCTAATTCTCTTCATTTCATCATCGGAAACCTCAAATACTTCAAGGTTTACCCGTTTGAGGTTGAAGTGGCAATCCGATGTGCGGTAAATAGTTTTTGTTACAAGTTTAGAGTTCAGTATCTCCTCAACCAATCGCTCCCCCTCAGCTATGAAAACACCCTTCTCATTTCTGAACTTTTTAACTCTTAGCGAGTTGATGATTTTTATGCTGTTCTTGCTTAGCATTATTTTCTGTTTTGAATTGAATTGCAATATATGGAATGTTCTCAGAAACGGTTGAAAAAAAGCTTTTCAAAGAGAGTAAATCAATGCGAATATATATAATTGCACGTTTTTTGTTTACGAATGTATCCTTATTTTACTCGAATCGATGTAGCAGAATGAAAAGGTTTTTCTATCTTTCACAGGCTTATAAGCATAAAATTCTTTAATAATAATGTCATTTACCAAAAGCAGCATTATTCGACCAAGATACTTGAATAGAGTTTATATACTATTATTTGCCTTACTTATTACCTCATGTAACATTACCCGGAATGTACCTGATGAAAAATATCTTTTGAATAAATCAACCATTATTATTGACTCCAAGGATATAAAATCGGGCAATATTGAAACCTACCTTCGACAAAAGCCCAATAAACGGATTATCGGATTTAGGTTTCATCTTAGGGTCTTTAATTCAGCAAATCCATATAAATATAAAGGCTTTAATAAATGGTTGAAGACCATTGGTGAGGAACCGGTAATCCTCGACACCTTTCTTGTTAACCAAAGCGTTCAGAACATTAATCTATATTTGCAAAACAAAGGATACTATCAATCGATTGTAAATAAATCTATTAGCTACCCGAAAAGGAAGAAGGCGAATGTAACCTATTCTATTAAATTGGGTGAACCCTATAAAATAAAAACCTTTCATTATTCCATTGAGGATAGCACCATAAACTACCTTGTAAGAAAGGATAGCCTAAATTCTTTTATTAAAAAACGTAAACCGTTAGATAGTGATGTCCTACAAGACGAAAGGTCTCGAATTCAGGCTTACTTGAAGAATAACGGATACTATTTCTTTTCAAAGGATAATATTGGTTTTGATGCTGATACCTCCGTTGGAAAACACAAGGTTGATTTACAGCTTAACATTAAGAATCGATACATCCTCTCCGAGAACGGCGAGCGTGTCCCATTGAATTACCTCAAATACAAGATCAATAAAGTATTCTTTTACCCGAATTATGATCCTCGAAGGCTAGTCGATGTAAATTCAAGTAAAATTGATACAACAATTTATCATGGAATTAATTTCATTTCCACTGGCGATCCTGGTATTCTATATAAGGTATTGGACCAATCAAATCAAATACGATCAGGTAGCATATACTCCGATGATATTGTTCAGCAAACTCAGAGCGGGCTTAATTCTCTAAAACTTTTCAGGATGATTAATATCTTTTTTGCTGAGGAACTAGCCGATACCGCGAAAAAGTCAAAAGACGATAATCTGATCCTTTTCGAGGAATCACGTTCTAAAGACACTGTTCCATTCGGCTTATTGAATTGCTATGTTCAGCTTACATCACACACCCTACAAAGCTATCAGGCTGAATTTGTCGGAACTAACACTTCCGGAGCCTTTGGTACTGAGGGAAATTTAAGCTATCAGCACAAAAACCTATTCCGAGGAGCAGAGATTTTTGATGTTAAGCTAAGAGGATTGGTTGAAACTGTTCAAAAAAACAAAGATGCAGGGAATTTAAATTTTAAATACTCACTCGAATTGGGGGGCTCAGTGGGCTTAAGCCTCCCAAAGTTTCTAAGCCCATTTGCAAGTAGGCAATTTATTAAAAAGTATAGTCCACGCACTCAGATTGCTGCTTCGTACAATTTTCAGCGACGACCCGATTATACTAGAACAATAGCTAGTATGCTTTTCGGGTATGTCTGGAAAAACTCTAAGTTTATTACTCATACAGTCAACCCTGTTGAGATAAGCGCTATCAATATTACTGATATTAGCTCATCCTTTCAGGATCAAATATCAGGAAAATATATAGGGAATAGCTACAAGAATCAGATTATTACACTTTCAAGCTATAGTCTAACTCTAAATAATCAAAATCTACAAAAGAATTCAAGCTACACCTACCTTCGGCTCAATTTTGAATCGTCGGGTAACGCTTTGGCAGGTATTTACTCAAAATATGGTACCAAGTCAATCGATGATAGCACGTATAAAATTCTAAAAACTAGTTTTTCTCAGTTCCTACGCTCTGATGTAAACATAACCTATCATCAGGTTATCGACAATAACAACACATTTGTTTATAGAATTTTTGCTGGGGTTGGATATCCCTATGGGAATTCGAAGGCTCTTCCGTTCGATAAAAAATACTTTTCAGGCGGTGCGAACGGAATACGTGCCTGGAGCGCAAGGAGTTTAGGCCCTGGCTCAGTTAAAGTTGAGAACTCTGGATTTTTCAATCAAACAGGGGATATAAAGCTCGAAGCAAATATCGAGTATCGGTATAAAATATTCTGGCAATTGGAAGGTGCATTATTCTTCGACGCTGGTAATATTTGGGCATTTAAGGATGAAAACGATGATGCGATATTCAAACCTAAGACCTTTTATAAGCAGATTGCTTTAGGCACGGGTACTGGTTTTAGGGCAAACCTAGGCTTTCTAACTGCAAGGTTCGACTTCGGCTATAAAGTTTACGATCCTATTATTGATCCCGATCTTCCATTCAAACCCTGGGTACCATTTCAGCAAAAGTTTATGTGGAAGGATGTTGCGGTTAACTTTGGTATAGGCTATCCATTCTAAAAACTCCCTGATTTTAATTGATGGTACCATTTTTTTTGTAGATTTGTTTTTAGGATAATGTTAATCTCTGACCTATGACCTACGATAAAATTGTTGACTTACTTGGTGAGAAGTCAAAGTATTTGCTTGAGCATAAAAGCAATACCATTGACAAACAGTACCTTCACCTCCCAGGCCCCGATTTTTTGGATCGTGTTGTTTCTGGTTCTAACCGCTCAAATCAAACAATTCGTAGCCTTCATTCAATGTACAATCATGGAAGGCTTGCAGGAACGGGGTATCTATCAATACTACCCGTCGATCAGGGCATAGAGCACTCCGCTGGAGCTTCATTCGCTCCAAACCCCATTTACTTTGATCCTGAGAACATTGTTAAGCTGGCTATTGAGGGAGGAGCTAATGCAGTTGCCTCTACATTCGGAGTACTCGCTTCTGTTTCAAGAAAGTATGCTCATAAGATACCCTTCATCGTCAAAATTAATCATAACGAGTTGGTATCATACCCCAATAAATACGACCAAATTATGTTTGGTTCGGTTGAAGAGGCCTGGAATCTTGGCGCAGCTGCGGTTGGTGCAACCATATATTTCGGATCAGAGGAATCAACTCGTCAAATCGTAGAGGTTGCAGAAGCTTTTGAGAATGCGCATCAGTTGGGTATGGCCACTGTGCTTTGGTGCTATTTACGAAACAATGGATTCAAGAAAGATGGGGTTGATTATCACACTGCCTCCGATCTAACTGGGCAGGCAAACCATATAGGAGTTACCATACAAGCCGATATAATTAAGCAGAAACTACCTGAAAGCAATGGGGGTTTTAAAGCCATAAATTTTGGCAAAACTCACGATAAGGTTTACACACAGCTAACCACTAATCATCCTATCGATCTAACGCGCTATCAGCTAATAAATTGCTATAATGGACGTTCAGGGTTAATTAACTCAGGGGGAGCATCGAGTGGTGAAAGTGACTTAGCTGAGGCCGTTTCCACTGCTGTTATCAACAAAAGGGCAGGTGGTATGGGGTTGATTAGCGGTCGGAAAGCATTTCAACGGCCCATGAAAGATGGTATAAATATCTTGAATGCTATTCAGGATGTTTATCTCTGTAAAGAAATTGATATAGCGTAACTATCATAGAAAAAACACAAAAGACTAGGGAGACCTGGTCTTTTGTGTTTACTCAGGTGATTATATTAAATAACGTCAGTTCGACATAAAAAACTATTTAAATGCAATATTATCAGTATTTTACTTTATTGGAAAAAAATGGAACCGAGCTTGCGAACCGATCCGGCAGCCGCCGGAGAGCTCAGCGTAGCTAGTTCGGCGTAGCCAATGATGGAATATTGCCTGCCTGTCGCCTGCCTGCTGGTAGGCATGGTAGGCAGGGCAGACAGGGATGAAAAAAGTTAGAAGTAACTCCAATATTGACTTCGTCGTCCGGCAGTTGCCGGATCGCTCCAGTTCCATTATTCCAGTTTTCCAAAAATATAATGTTACTGTTAAAATATTAATAGCAATATAACATGCATTATTATATAGAACTCACGTTAGTTTAGCAATAGCTGAAACTATTGCTCATTTACACATTTATCAGTGGAGTGATGCGATCAAATTTTTCAGGAATTAAGGATTATTTAACATTTTCAAGAAGTGAAAGGAATGGAATAGTATTCCTTTTATTTTTAATACTTGTGCTAATGTTGGCTCCGCTTTTCTATCGGTCGTATATTATCTCAACACCTAATAATGATAATGCATTTTTCTATGCTAAGGCCGACAGCTTCTTCTCATCATTAAAAATCATCCCCGATGATTCTACCAAACAATACGCTAACCCCATTGAGGATGAAGAACTGGTTAGGTATAAAAAGGTAAAGCACTTCTTTTTCGACCCGAATACAATCAACGTTAACGAAATGGTTTTATTGGGTTTATCGATTAAACAAGCCCTTGTTATTGAGAGGTATAGAAACAATGGCGGTGCATTTATTACACCTCATGACCTTGCAAAGATTTATATCATCGATTCATTAACTTTTAATAGGTTAAAGCCTTGGATTAAAATTAATCCTCGAGCGGTTAACCCTAAGCCGAGAATTAAAAACGATTCAATTCTGATAAAAGATGAAAGACCTCAAGTTGTAGAGCTAAATGCTGCCGATACTCTAAAACTTGTTAAGATTAAAGGTATTGGGAGGGCATATGCTCGTAGAATAATTGCATATCGCGATTTGCTTGGCGGATACGTAAATATACATCAACTATCAGAGATTTATGGTATTAAGCCTGAACTGATAAACGATATTGGTAGATTCATTACCATCGATTCAACAAGAATAAAATCAATCAACTTGAACCTCGTTACGTATGAAGAATTAAAAAAACATCCATATATAACTGATTATCAAGCAAAGGCAATAATTTACTATAGAAGTAAAGTGGGTACGATAAAAGGTATAAAAGAATTGATTGATAATAAAATACTCCCTTACGATAAATACCATAGCCTAAAAAACTATTTGGCAGTAGACTAGTTCTATACTGCTCATTATTATTCGATTTCTATTAAATATTCATTCAAAACAAAAAAATTACACCATACTATTTGATTTATATTTGATAAAGTGTAATTTTGCGGCTCATAAATTCAACCGATATGATTATAGTACCAATAAAAGAAGGCGAAAACATTGAAAGAGCGCTTAAGAAGTTCAAGAGAAAATTCGAGAAGACTGGGATTATGAAAGAACTTCGTTCGCGTCAAGCATTTACCAAACCCTCTATCAATAAAAGGGAATCGGTAAAAAAAGCCATTTATATCCAAAAAATTCAGGAAAAAGAGGAGTAGTACTTTTTCTTATTCTGGGTGCAATTTTCAGGCATTTTTGCCTGATTTTTTTTGGGCTTTTACAGCTTTATTGCTATATTGCATTCATTGAAAATGCTAACTTCTTTCCTTACATATATTAAAATCGAGAAAGGGTACTCTGCTCACACCGCAAGATCGTATGGTGATGATGTGATGCAGTTTTTCACCTTTTGTGGTTTCGATCCCGAAAAGGATAACCTGAGTACAATAACTCACCGCCAAGTGCGATACTGGTTATCTTCCATCATCTCTAACGGGATTACCCCCCGGTCGGCCAATCGAAAGCTTTCATCGTTGCGATCATTCTTTCGTTATTCAATGCGTGAAGGTAAGGTTAAAACTAACCCAGTAGCACGTATCATCCCCCCTAAATCCGCGAAGCACTTACCCTCTTTTGTTGGCGAAAAAGAGATGAAAGAAGTTCTCGATGTTGAACGTTACACCGATGATTACCCTGGCTCAAGGAATCAGCTCATCATTCTGCTGTTCTATTTTACTGGTATGCGCTTATCGGAATTGATCGGATTAACAGTTGAACGAATCGACTTCTCATCCTCTTCTATCAAAGTGCTTGGTAAAGGTAATAAGGAGCGTATCATTCCAATACACCCCGAACTAGCAAAAATTATTTCGGAGTACCTTAAATTAAGAGATGAGGTTGATGTAAACAAGTTTGAAAATACTTTGTTTTTAACACAAAAGGGCAAACCAATTTATCCGAAATTAGTATATAGAATTGTAAGGTCTAACTTATCTGAGGTTACTACCCTTGAGAAAAAAAGCCCGCACGTTCTTCGTCATACCTTTGCAACGCATCTGCTGAATCATGGAGCAGAGCTCAATGCAATTAAAGATTTACTTGGACATGCTAACCTAAGCGCAACTCAGGTTTATACCCATAGCTCGTTCGAGAAGTTAAAGAAAGCATATAAACAAGCTCATCCAAGAGCTTAAATTAGATAAAGGAGGATAGAATATGAATGTAAAAATTCAATCGATCAAGTTCACGGCTGACAAGAAGCTGATCGACTTCATTAACCAAAAGGTTAATAAGCTTGAACGATTCTTCGACAATATTATTGATGCCGATGTTTACCTACGGGCTGATAAACCACAGGAGGTAACAAATAAAACCGTGGAGATTCGTTTAAACGTTCCTGGAACCGATTTGTTTGTGCATAAGCAGTGTTCATCGTTTGAAGAGGCTGTTGATGAGTGTATCGCAGCCCTTAAAATTCAAATCAAAAAGCATAAGGAGAAAATCAAAGGAGTATAATTTATTATTACTAGAGCGAATAAGCTATTTTTTTAGAGCCTTTCCCCCTATATTCAGATACGGTTTAAATTCAAAAAGAATGAGGGGGGAAGGCTTATTAATTTAAATAAAAAAAAATGTTTGTTTTATTTTGCGTATAAATAAAATATATATACATTTGCCCTCCGATTTTGAGGGGTAGATATGCCTCAAAATAAGAGTTCTCTAATAGTTTGCCGATGTAGCTCAGTTGGCCAGAGCAGCTGATTTGTAATCAGCTGGTCGGGGGTTCGAATCCCTCCATCGGCTCTATAATTTCTTGTTGGGGAGATACCTAAGTGGCCAACAGGGGCAGACTGTAAATCTGCTGGCGTACGCCTTCGTAGGTTCGAATCCTGCTCTCCCCACATTTTTTTTGAAGCGTTTTTTGATAGTTGAATAAGTAGATGGTGTTTTTTTGAATGATTCAACCTGCTGAAATCAACTACGAAAAACATCAACTTAAAAGCGGGAGTAGCTCAGTCGGTAGAGCATCAGCCTTCCAAGCTGAGGGTCGCGGGTTCGAGTCTCGTCTCCCGCTCTATGTATAAGCCGATGTAGCTCAGGGGTAGAGCACTTCCTTGGTAAGGAAGGGGTCATG
>Ga0105099_10001223_pt1 | contig 16347 bp, 8 predicted proteins | sample PPLLak3cmMay2015_2_FD_79138 | JGI IMG/M metagenome (GOLD analysis project Ga0105099, IMG submission 79138) | Freshwater sediment microbial communities from Prairie Pothole Lake near Jamestown, North Dakota, USA - PPLs Lake P8 Core (1) Depth... | ecosystem: Environmental > Aquatic > Freshwater >... | reverse complement strand
CAAGCCCTGGCGGCACGAGCGCAACCAGGTTGCCGCCCAAGCCCGCGCCGGACAGCTTGGCGCCGAGGGCGCCGGCAAGCCGCGCCGCCTCCACGAGTCGATCGAGCAGGGGCGTGCTGACGCCGAGGGCGCGCAGCTGGAAGTGATTGGCGTTCATGCAGGCACCCAGCTCCTCGAGCCGGCCGTGCTCGACGGCAACCGTCCCGCGATCGACGATCTGGTGAATCGTCTCGAACGCCGCGGTTGTCTCGGCCGGGCTGTCGCGTAATCGCTGCCGAACGCCTGCGACTGCTGCGCCGGTAGGGGAAGCACAACCGCTATCGGCGATAAGCAGGGGCAGGGCAGCCCCAGGCCGCAGCCGCTGGGGCGGTGTGCCGCTTTGGAACCGAATGGGCACGCCGTAGGTGATCACGGTGTTGTCGATGCCCGAGGGTGTGCCGTGGTGGATCTGATCGACCTGGTAGACGATCGCCGATTGCTGCTCGAGGGGGAGGGTTTGGCCGGCGTAGGCGGACAGGGCGCGCACGATGGCCAGGGTGATGGCGGCGCCCGACCCCAGGCCGGAGGCGACCGGGATGGAGGAGGTCAGCTGCAGGACAAGCCTGGGCAAGGACGGCAGCTGGAGTGCCTGCTGGCTCAGGTGCAGTGCCGCGGCGATCGCCGAGGAGGGGTCTAATTCGTGTAGCCACAGAGAGAGGCCGACATCCGGGGCTTCGATCCTCAGATCGGGGAGGGGGGTGGCTTGCAGCGGCCCCAGCTCGGCGCGGGCGCGAAGCAGGTGCACAGGCGCGGCCAGCGCCGGATGCCCGTGCACGACGGCATGCTCGCCGAGCAGGATCACCTTGCCCGGCGCCTCGCCGATGCTCATGTCCCCAGGTACAGCACGGCGGCGGCCGACAGCCCCCACAGCAGGATCGTGACCAGCAGCGGCCAGTCGCTCATCACCAGCTCGTCTGGGGCGCCGCCTGCCGATTGAACGTGGATCAGCTGCAGGTAGCGGAAGATGCCGTACATCACGAACGGGATGGTCAGCATCATGTAGTGGCTCTCGGGCAGATTCTCGGCCGAGAACGTGTACAGCGAGTAGGCCATGATGGCGCAGGCGCTGACGATCACGATCAGCTGGTCAAGGAAGGGGAGGGTGTAGCCATCCAGCACGCGCCGGTGCTGGTTGGCGCCATCGGCCAGCAGCACCATCTCCGCCCGCCGCTTTCCAAATCCGATGAACAGCGCCAGCAGCGTAGTGCAGATGTACAGCCAGGGCGAGAACCGTTCGACAGAGATCAGCACGACGCCGGCTGCAACCCGAAGCACATAGCCCGAGGCCAGGATCAGGACGTCGAGTATCGGCACATGCTTGAGCCGGAAAGAATACAGCAGGTTGGTGACGATATAGGTCGCTACGATCAGGGCGAACGACCGGCTGAGCAGCAGGCTGAAGCCGAGCGTCAGGACGAACAGGACGGCGGCGCTGATCTTCGCCACCGACGGGGAGAGCATCCCGGCGGCGATCGGCCGGTAGCGCTTCTGCGGATGCTTGCGGTCAGCCTCGACATCGGCCAGATCGTTGACCAGGTACACGGCGCTGGAAGCGGTGCACAGCAGCACGAAGCCGGCCACGGTTGGCAGCAGGGCGTCCAGTTGAGTCAGCTTCTGGTCGAAGACCAGGGGAGCGAAGATGAATGTGTTCTTCACCCACTGGCGTGGGCGCATGCTTCGCAGCAGGGCGGTCAGCATGGCGGGATGATAGCAGGAAGGAGAGGGCGGGGCAAGCCTCGCCGACGCGGCTGGGGGCTGGCGAAGGTAGAATCCTCCCGTGACCAAGCGCGAGCGAGCCGACATCTTACTGACCGAGAGCGGGCTGGCCGAGAGCCGCAGCTCTGCGCAGCGGCTGATCATGGCCGGGCAGGTGCGCGCCGATGGGGAGCGCGTCCTGCGGCCGGCGCAGCGTCTCGACCGTTCTGCACGCCTGACGCTGGACGCGACGGCGCGCTTTGTCTCGCGCGGCGGTGAGAAACTGGCCGCCGCGCTGCAGGCCCTGCCGCTGGCAGTCGCCGGACGGACCTGCGCCGACGTGGGTGCCTCGACCGGCGGGTTCACCGACTGCCTGCTGCAAGCCGGCGCTGCCCGCGTCTACGCGATCGATGTGGGGCAGGGGATCCTGCATTGGCGCCTGCGCAACGATTCCCGCGTCGTGCTCATGGAAGGAATCAACGCGCGGCATCTGGAGGGCTTGCCCGAGCCGGTGGACTTGGTGACGCTCGACCTGTCGTTCATTTCGCTGCGGCTGGTCCTGCCGCAGCTGCCGCGCTGGATGCCGCCGGGAGGAGACGTCGTGGCGCTCGTCAAACCGCAGTTCGAAGTCGGCAAGCAGGCCGTCGGGCGCGGCGGGGTGGTCCGAGAGGAGGTCGACCGGCTGCAGGCGCTGCGGGCCGTGGCCGAAGCCGCGCGCCTGCAGGGGCTCCAGCCGCAGGCCGCCCTGCGGTCTCCACTGCTGGGGCCGAAAGGCAATGTCGAGTTCCTGCTGTGGGCGGTGCTGGGTGGAGGCGTGCTGGAGCTGGAGGCCGTGCTCGACGGCGCCCGGCTTGCGGACGAAGGGGATGGCGAGGCCAACTCGGGTATACTTCCCCCGGCGGGAGGACGACCTCCCGCCCCTTAGTGTCAAGCCACACCATGCGCCTCACACACATCCGCAACTTTTGCATCATCGCCCACATCGATCATGGGAAGTCCACGCTGGCCGACCGGCTGCTGCAGATCACCGGGACGATCTCCGATCGCGAGATGACCGAGCAGGTGCTGGACAGCATGGAGCTGGAGCGCGAGAAGGGCGTCACGATCAAGGCCTCGGCGGTCCGCATGCGCTATGAGTCGGCCGATGGGCAGGAATATGAACTGAACCTGATCGACACCCCCGGCCATGTCGATTTCGGCTACGAGGTCAGTCGCGCCCTGGCTGCCTGTGAGGGCGCGGTGTTGGTCGTCGATGCCACTCAGGGAATCGAAGCTCAGACGCTGGCCAATCTGTACTTGGCAATGGAGGCGGATCTCAAGATCCTGCCGGTCATCAACAAGATCGACCTGGCTTCCGCCCGGCCCGACGAAGTGGCGCAGGAGGTCGGATCGCTGCTGGGAATCCCGGCGCAGGAGGTCGTGCGCATCTCGGCCAAGCTGGGCACGAATGTGCCGCAGGTTCTGGAGGCGATCGTGCGTGAGGTACCGCCTCCGGGAGGCGACCCCGAGGCGCCGTTGCGGGCGTTGATCTTCGATTCGCATTACGACTCCTACAAGGGTGTTGTGGCCTACGTGCGCCTGGTGGACGGCCGTTTGGTCGTGTCGGACGACGTGCGCCTGATGGCGACCGAGGTGCAGATGCGTCCCCTCGAGATTGGCGTGTTCACGCCGGGGATGCAGTCTTCCCCGGAGTTGGCGGCCGGGGAGGTTGGCTACGTCGCCACCGGGCTCAAGACGGTGCGCGAATGCCGCGTCGGGGACACCTTCACGCACAGCGCCCGCCCGGCCGCCAGCGCGCTGCCCGGTTACCTGCATCCGAAGCCGATGGTGTTCGCCGGGTTCTACCCGGTGGAGGGCGAGGACTACGCCAATCTGAAGGATGCGCTGGAGAAGCTGCAGCTTAACGATGCTTCGCTGGTCTACGAGCCGGAGACTTCGCAGGCGCTCAACTTCGGCTTCCGCTGCGGCTTCCTGGGGATGTTCCACATGGACATCATCCAGGAGCGGCTGGAACGCGAGTATGAGCTGGACCTGATCGCCACCGCGCCTTCGGTCGAGTATGAAGTGCTGCTCCACGACGGGACGATCCGCACCATCGACTCGCCGGCCGACCTGCCCGAGCCCAGCCTGGTCGATCAGGTGCGTGAGCCCTGGATGCGCATCCAGGTGTTCACCCCTGAGTCGTTCTACGGGACGGTGATGGACCTGACCACCAAGCGCCGAGGGATCTTCGTCGAGCAGGAGTACCCGGCGCCCGGGCGTGTGGTGCTGCACTTCGACATCCCGCTGGCCGAACTGATCGTCGACTTCTACGATCAATTGAAGTCCCGCACACGCGGCTATGCCTCGCTGGACTACCATTTCGAAAGCTACCGGCCCGATGAGTTGGTCAAGCTGGAGATTCTGATCAACGAGGAGCCAGTGGATGCTCTGGCGATGGTCGTGCATCGGAAAGCGGCCTACCACAAAGGGCAAGCGCTGGTCTCCAAACTCAAGGAGCTGATCCCGCGCCAGCTCTACCCGGTCCCGATCCAGGCCGTCAGTGATGGCCGGGTGATCTCGCGGGCCAATGTCAAGGCGCTGCGCAAGGACGTGCTGGCAAAGTGCTACGGCGGGGATATCACCCGCAAGAAGAAGCTGCTCGAGCGGCAGAAGCGCGGCAAGAAGCGCTTGAAGAAGATCGGCAGCGTCGAGATCCCGCAGGAAGCGTTCATGGCCGTGCTGCGCCTGGGGGAAGAGTGAGCGCGAAGCGTAGGGTGTTGGGTCCCACCCGCATCGGCCTGGGGTGGACCGGCCGAGGCGCTGGAGCTCACGCCTGGTGATTGGAGCGCGCGCCCGCCGCAACAGCGCCATCGGCGTGGTGATCGGTCTGGTGATCAGCGGCCTGGCCCTGGTTGCGGTCCTGCGGTGGGCGGGATGGAAGCCTGTCCTGGCGGCGTTGCAGCAGATCGAGCCTGTCTACCTGCTGCTGGCTGTCTGCGTGTTCCTGCTGTCGATGCTTGCCCGCGCCGTGGCGTGGTGGCTGCTCCTGACGCGTTCGGTCAGCCTCGGGCGCACGCTGGCCACATTGAACGAGGGCTACCTGCTGAACAACCTGCTCCCCTGGCGCTTGGGGGAACTCGGTCGCGCCGTCCTGCTCGGCCGCCAGCCGGGCATGTCCACCCTACGCGTGCTCTCGACAATCGTGATCGAGCGCACCTACGACATCATCCTGGGAACGACGCTGCTTGTGGCGATGCTGCCCGTCGTGCTGAACCTGGACTGGGCATCGCGCGCGGCTGCCATCTGGGGTGGGGCGGTGCTGCTGGCGCTGATCGGGCTGTGGCTGGTCGTTCACAACGCCGGAGCCATCGAGGGTTGGATCGGCCGCCGATTTCCCCGCCCGCAGGTCTGGCAGTCGCGCTGGCGTCGATTGCACTCGGGGCTGGCCGCGCTGGAGAGTCCCTCGCTGATGGTCGGCAGCTTCTCTGCCATGGCGCTCAGCTGGATCCTGGCCGGGGTCAACTACTGGCTGGTGCTGCGCTCGCTGCACCCGGCGCCGGGTTGGTCCTGGGCCTACCTGATGCTGGCGGCCACTGCGCTGGGCGGCGCCGTGCCGGCCGCGCCGGGATCAATCGGCGTGTTTGAGGCGGCGGCGGTCGCCGCGTTGAGCGCCTTCGGGGTTCCTGCCGGCACGGCCCTTGCGGCGGCGCTCGTCTTGCATGCCATGGTCTACACCCTCACGGTCGGGATCGGCGCCGTGGCGCTGGTGCGCGACGGTAACACGCTGCAAGGGATCTACCAGGATGTTGTGGGGTGGCTCAGCCGCCGCCAGCAGGTCGAGACGCCTTGATGCGGGTCCTCAACGCGCTGTACTACTACCGCCCGCACTTCTCCGGGCTGACGGTGTACACCGAACGCCTGGCGATCGCGCTAGCGGCACAAGGCCACCGGGTGACGGTGCTGACCTCGCGTTACGCTCGCGCGCTTCCGGCCGAGGAATCGCTGGACGGCGTACGCGTGCGCCGGGTGGGCGTGCTGGCGACGGTCAGCAAGGGCCCAATCATGCCCACCTTCGTCTTGCACGCCTTCCGCCTGCTGCGCAGCCACGATCTGCTGCAGCTGCATGTGCCGCAGCTCGACGCTGCGCCGCTGGCGCTGCTTGCCCGTCTGCTGGGGAAACCGGTGGTTGTCACCTATCACTGCGACCTGAGCCTGCCCACCTCGCCGCTCAACCGGATCGCCAACCGGGCGTCGCATCTGGCCAACGGCCTGACGCTCTCCCTGGCTCAGGCTGTGGTGACCAACACGCGCGACTATGCCGAGAGTTCTCCCGCCCTGCGAGCCGTGCTGCACAAGCTCGAGGTGATCCCACCTCCGTCGGTGGTGGCGCAGCTTGATCCCGCGCGCGTGCGTGCCCTGCGGGAAGCTAATCGGGTGCAGCAGGGCGATCGCGTGATCGGCATGGCGGCGCGCCTGGCGACAGAGAAGGGCGCTGAGGTCCTGGCTCAGGCCATGCCGCACGTGCTGCAGGTTCATCCAACGGCGCGTGTGCTCTATGTCGGCCAGTATCGGGATGTCATGGGCGAAGCGGCCTATCTGGAACGCTTGAAGCCGGCGCTGGCTGCGCTCGGTGACCGATGGTTGTTCCTGGGGGTGCTCGAGCCGGAAGACCTGGCCGCCTTCTATTCTCTGTGTGACGTTACGGTGCTGCCGAGCCTGAACAGCACCGAGAGCTTCGGCATGGTGCAGGTCGAGTCGATGCTGTGCGGGACGCCCGTCGTGGCCAGCGACCTGCCGGGTGTTCGCCAGCCGGTGCAGCAATCCGGCATGGGGCTGCTTGTGCCTCCGCGTGACCCACTCCGCCTGGCGCAGGCGATTAACCAGGTCCTGGCCGATCCGGCGCACTTCACGGAGCAGGGCTGCACCTGGTGTGACGAGCTTCTTCCGGCTGCCGTGGCTGCATCCTACCAGCGACTGTACACCCGGCTGCTGGCGAGATCGGGCTGAGTGCAGCGCGTGTCGAAGGACTTCGTCTGGGCCCACATTCGAACCCTGCCGTACTTCCGCTCTTTGCTGCGTTCGGTCGAGGCCGAGTTCTACCAGGACGTGGATCTGCCCAGCCCGGTGCTGGACGTCGGGGCGGGCGACGGCCACTTCGCCTCGATCGCCTTGCCCCGGCCGGTCGAGGTGGGACTGGATCCGCACCTGCCTTCATTGCGCGAATCTCGGCGGCGTGGGTGCTACCGCCTGCTGGTGGCGTCCGGCGGGCACCGCATGCCCTTCGCCGACGCCAGCTTCGCCAGTGCCTTCAGCAACTCGGTCCTGGAGCATATCCCACAGGTCGAAGGTGTGCTTTCCGAGATCGGCCGGGTCTTGCGGCCGGGGGCGCCCTTCCTCTTCACCGTTCCCAACGAAGCCTTCCCCGACTCGCTGAGCGTGTCCGGCAAGCTGCGCCACTGGGGGGCTGCCGGCCTGGCTCAGCGCTACCAGGGCTTCTTCGTTCGGATCTCCCGCCACCATAACATGCTCGACGAGCAGGGGTGGGGTGAGCGCCTGTGGGAGGCCGGGCTGGAAGTCGTGCGCACCTTCCGCTACTTCCCGCCGCGCTCGCTGCATGCCATGGAATGGGGACACTACTTCGGCGCACCTTGCCTGCCGCCCAGGCTGCTGACCGGCCGCTGGATCCTGGCCCCGTACCGCTGGAACCTGTGGTTGACGGAAAGAATTGTCCGGCGGTACTATGACGCTTCGCCCCGAGCGGATGGGGCGTATAGCTGCTACCTGGCCCGCAAACGATGACGCAGCCGAGCGATCCCCTCTCGCACCCCCCCCTCGTGTCCGGCGACGGGCCGACCGTTCTGGATGGCTTCAGGGCGCTATTGCGGGGCAGGCGATTGGCGATCCCGCAAGAGCCGGTGCCTGACTGGGTGCCTGCCACCGGTATGCCCCCGGTTCCCGAGCCCGTGGCGGCGCAGACTGGGCCCCCGATGCGGCTGCGGGGCGCCTACCTGCGGCTGCCGGCCGCCTTTCTGCTGGCATTGATCGCCCAGACCGGGCTGGAGCGGCGTGGCGAGCCGCAGATCGCCTGGCTCCTGCTGTACGCTGCCGCAGCCGTCCTGATGGCGTGGGCGGTCTGGGCACGCGACGCCACCTGGCTTGTGCCCGGTTCGTCCTCGGCGCAGGGTACACCGCTGGCTGTACGTCCCACCTTCTTGCTGGCGGCCTTTCTGCTCACGGTGCTGACCTTCCTCGCTTCGTCGGACAACACCTTCCGCACCTCCACGGTCGTGCTCTGGGTGGGAGCGATGGCCAGCGGCATCGTTGCCTTCTGGGAGGGTGAACTCAGCCCGAGGCGCTGGCTGGCGCGGGCTTGGGGCTGGTTGAGGACGCCCAGCCTGCACTTCCGCCTTGGCGCTTGGGGGCTGGCGGTCGCCGGCGCGGTTGCGCTGACGCTGCTCTTCCGCTTTGCCTACCTGCGCTCGGTGCCGGTCGAGATGGTCAGCGACCCCGCCGAGAAGCTGCTGGACGTGGCGGACCTCGAGAGCGGGTTGACCTCGATCTTCTTCCCGCGCAACACCGGTCGCGAAGCGCTGCAGTTCTACCTGGCGGCAGCGACGGATGCGCTGCTGGGGACGGGCATCTCCTTCCTCACGCTCAAGATCGGTACGGCGCTGGCCGGGTGGGTGACGCTGATCTTCGTCTACCTCTTTGCCCGAGAAGTGGCAGGACGCCAGGCAGCCTTGCTGGCCTTCCTGCTGGCCGGTATCGCCTACTGGCCGAACGTGATCAGCCGGATTGGGCTGCGCTTCCCGCTGTACCCGTTGTTTGTGGCGCCGGCAATGTATTTCCTGGCGCGTGGCATTCGGCGTCGCAGCCGGAATGACTTCCTGTGGTGTGGGCTGTTCATCGGTCTCGGGTTGCACGGCTACTCTCCGACGCGCGTGCTGCCGCTGGTCATCGCCTTCGGCGTGCTGGTCTTCCTGCTGCACCGGGAGGCGCGTGGGCAGCGCAAGGCGATCAGCAGCTGGTTGGTGGCGGCTGCCCTGATCGCGCTGATCGCACTCACCCCGCTGCTGCGAGTCTCGATCGAGATGCCTGATCAGCTGTTCTTCCGTGTGCTGACGCGCATCGGTGAGACGGAACGCGAGCTTCCCGGCGACCCGCTGCAGATCTTCCTGAGCAACACCTGGAACGGGCTGCGCATGTTTGGCTGGGACAACGGCGAGGTCTGGGTCAACTCGATCCCGCACCGCCCAGCGCTGGATTGGGTGACTGCGGCCTTGTTCCATCTGGGCGTGGTTGTCGTCGCCGTGCGCTACGTACAGCGCCGGTCGTGGCTTGACCTGTTCACCCTGCTCTCGATTCCCTTGCTGTTGCTGCCATCGACCATGGCGCTCGCATTTCCGGCGGAGAACCCGGCGCCCAACCGCGCGGCAGGTGCCATCGTCCCGGTGTTCACGCTGGCAGCTATCCCGCTGGCCGGCATGCTCGACTGGATCCGCCGCCAATGGTCCTCACGGCTCTCGCGCGTGGTTTGGGCGCTCCTGGCGGGGATGCTGCTGCTGATTGCCGTAGTCCTGAACTACCGGTTGGTGTTTGGCGAGTACGCCACGCAATTCCGCCGATCCGCCTGGAACACCGGCCAGATGGGCGAGGTGATCCGCAGCTTCGCCGCCTCAACCGGCAGCTATCGTACGGCACACGTCGTCGCCTACCCGTACTGGGTCGACACGCGCCTGGTCGGTATTCACGCCGGCGATCCGTTGCGCGACTACGCCGTCTGGCCATCGGACCTGGCAAACTTCGAAGGGGAACGCCAGGCGCAGCTGTTCATCTTGAACTCGCAGGATCAAGAAGGGCTGGAGACACTCCGCCAACTCTTCGCGAGCGGCACACTCATCCACTACGTTCCGCCGGAAGAGGGACACGATTTCCTGATCTACTCGGTGCCGGCGCGCGGCCCGCAGGAGGGCTCGCGCGGCCCAGGTGCGGTCCGCTAAATGCAATTCGAATCAACGGCCCCGCCTCCGCTCGAAGTGTCCCCTCCGGCTCCGCGTAGCCGCACGCCGCCGCGCGACTGGCTGCACGATGGCCTGCTGGTGGTTATCCTGCTGATTGGCGCCTATCTGCGGTTGACCGGCATCAACTGGGACGAATACACCCATCTGCATCCCGACGAACGTTTCCTCACCATGGTCGAGAGCAGCCTGCAGTTGCCGGGTTCGGTGGCGGAGTACTTCGATACCGCCACTTCTCCGCTGAATCCGCACAACACCGGCCATGGTTTCTTTGTGTACGGCACGCTGCCGATCTTCCTGGTCCGCTACCTGGCGGAGGCGCTGGGTCAGGCGGGATACGATCAGGTACACCTGGTCGGGCGTGCCGTCTCGGCGGTGTTCGACCTGGTCAGCATCGTCTTCGTCTACCTCCTTGGCGAACGGCTGTACCGGCGGAGGGTGGGCCTGCTGGCGGCGGCGCTGCTGGCCTTCTCGCCGCTGCTGATCCAGCACGCGCACTTCTTTGTCGTTGACCCGTTCCTGAATACCTTCATCACCGCCGGGCTGTACTTCGCCGTGCTGGCCCAGGCGAAGGGCCGCTGGCTGGACTACAGCTTGTTCGGCATGGTGTTGGGGATGGCCGTCGCCACCAAGATCAACGCGGCTCCGCTCAGCCTGGTGCTGGTGCTGGCGGCGGGCGCCCGCTACTTCACGCTGGAGCGGGAGAGCCGGGAGCGGGAGCTGGTCAGACTGGTGGGCGGGCTGGCGCTTGCCGCCCTCGTCTCGCTGGTCGTGTTTCGCCTGCTGCAGCCGTACGCATTCTCCGGCCCCGGCCTGCTCGGGATCCGCCCCAATCCGCAGTGGCTCGACAACCTGGCGGTTATCCGGCAGCAAGCGAGCGGAGATGTGGACTTCCCGCCGGCGCTGCAGTGGGCCAATCGAGCGCCGGTCCTGTTCGCCCTTCGCAACCTGGTGCTGTGGGGCATGGGTCCGGCCGCGGCGCTGCTGGCCTGGGCGGGGTGGGGCTTTGCCGCCTATCGCTCGCTGCGTGGCGAGTGGCGCCTGCACCTGATCCTCGTGGCGTGGACCGGCACCTACTTCCTGTGGCAGTCGACCAGCTTCACGCCGTCGATGCGCTACATGATGCCTGTCTACCCTACGCTCGTGCTGCTGGGGGCATGGTTCCTCTGGCAGCTCTGGTTCATGGCGGCAGACCTGTCCGCTCGTTGGCGGCGCCCCGCCAGGCTCGGCGCCGGGGCGCTGCTGGTGATCGTCGTCGGTCTCTCGGCGGCCCAGGCCTTTGCCTTCCTGTCGATCTATACCCAGCCAATGACCCGCGTGGCGGCCTCGCGCTGGATCTACGCCAACCTGCCCGGGCCGGCCAACCTGGTGCTGAAGGGTCAGACGGAGTCGGGCCAGGAGCCGATCCCGCTACCACTGGATTTCGTGCTCACCCAGGCCGCGCCATTCGAGTCGACCTTCACCAGCCGGGTAAACGGCACGGTCGATGAGGTCACGCTGACCCATGTCACCGACCTGACCGCAGGCACCGGCGTCAAGCTGCTGGGTGTAGAGGTGCTGGCCTCGCCGGATTCGACGCAGCCGTTGGCCAGTGGCCGCGCCGAATTGCTCGAACAATCGGGCGAGACGCGCCTGGTGATCCCGTTGGACCAGGCCCTGCCGGTTGAGCCGGGGCCGCGCTATATCGTCCGCCTCACGCTGCAGTCGCCCGGCGCGCTGATGCTGCGCGGCACGATGGACGTGGTCACCGCCTCCCCCGACGCCTCGCATGTCGAGTCGATGGGATTCCCGAATCAAGCCTACGCCGTCCCCTCCGGCATCCCGCAGGAGTTCTCGTTTACTGCACGTCAGGCCGGCACGGCCGAGGGCCTGCGGCTTCCCTTCGCCCGCCGGCTCCCGGACGGCACGCCAGGCGAGCAACTCTTCGCCGTGGCCGAGGTGTACGACGACAGCGCGCCGGACAGCCCGCTGGTCGCGCGCGGACAGCTGTCGCTGTCAATGGCGGAGGGCGTCGAGACGGAACTGACGCTTCCCTTCGAGGCCCCCTTCGAGATGGTCAAGGACGGCAGGTATCGCCTGCGACTGCTGCTGCAGCACTCGGCGCTGCTGCTGCGCGGGGCGGTGATCGCCAGCGAGTCCTCCTGGGATGATGGCCTCCCGGTGCGAGTCGACTCGCGCGACTACGGTGGGCTGTACGGCAGCGTCGTCCAGGAGCTGTACTGGCAGGACGACCAGGACGATGACCTTGATGGGGTGCCGGACAAGCTGCAGCGGATCGTCGACAGCCTGGATCAAGCGGACCTGCTGATCATCACCTCCAACCGCCAATACGGCACGATTCCGCGCGTTCCCCAGCGCTACCCGCTCAGCGCAGCCTACTACCGCAGCCTGATCGACTGCGCGGACGACGAGAGCGTGGCGGCCTGTTATGCCCGCGCCCGGCCGGGCCAGGTGTCGGGCAGCCTGGGCTATGAGCTGATCGAGGTCTTCGAGAGCAACCTGCGCTTGGGTCCCTTCGAAGTGAGCGATCAGCTGGCCGAGGAAGCGTTCACGGTTTACGACCACCCGAAGGTATTGGTGTTCGCCAAGCAGCGCGAGTTCTCGCCCGAGCAAGTGCGCGACCTGCTGGCTGCCGTCGACCTGTCACGCGTGGTGCACGTCATCCCGAAGGAGGCTGGCGATCCTCCGCCCGATCTGATGCTGCCCGCCGATCGGCTGGAGCGACAGAGGGCCGGCGGAACGTGGAGTGAACTGTTCCCGTCCGAGTCTCTGCTCAACCGGTTTCCGGCGCTGGCTGCCATCACCTGGTGGCTGCTGATCGCATTGGTGGGAGTGGCAGCCTTCCCGTTGGTGCGGGTCGCCTTCCCGGGACTGCGGGATGGAGGCTATCCGCTTGCCCGGGCAGTTGGCCTGGTAGTCCTGGGGTGGGGTGCCTGGATCCTCGGCAGCCTGGGTATCGCCTTCTCGCGCCCCTCGATCGTACTCGTACTGGCGCTGCTGTGCGGCCTGTCGGCCGCGCTCGGCTGGCGCGATCGAGATCTGCTGCTGGGCTACTGGCGCGCCCGACGGCGGGAGATCGCCTGGGTGGAAATCCTGGCGCTCAGCCTCTTCCTTCTCGATCTGCTCATCCGCATCGGCAATCCCGACCTATGGCATCCGTCGAAGGGCGGCGAGAAGCCGATGGACCTCTCCTACCTGACCGCGGTCCTCAAGAGCACGACTTTCCCTCCCTACGATCCTTGGTTTGCCGGTGGGTATATCAACTATTACTACTACGGCTTCGTGCTGGCGGCCGTGCCGATCAAGCTGCTCGGGATCCAGCCCGCCATCGCCTACAACCTGGCGCTGCCCACCTTCTTTGCACTTCTGGGTCTGATCGCCTACTCCGGCGGTTCGAACCTGGTCGCTCGGACGCTGGCCGGCCGGCATTGCTCAGGCATGCGCTGCGCCCGCGTGGCCGGCGTGTCCGCCGCGCTGGGGCTGGTCCTGCTCGGCAACCTTGGAACTGCGAGAATGATGTACGAAGGCTTCCAGCGCATCGGCGCAGCGCAGATCGAGGAAGGCGGGCGCGAGCTGCCGGGGGTCTTGCAGGCAGCGCGTGGCGCCGGGCGGTACCTAAGCCTTCAGTCTCCCCTTCCATACGGCATGGATTCCTGGTACTGGGACCCCAGCCGCGCGATCAAGCCAGGGGAGGGCGAGGCCGGCCCGATCACCGAGTTCCCCTTCTTCACCTTCCTGTACGCTGACCTGCACGCCCACATGCTCAGCCGGGTGTTGACCACCCTCATCCTGGTGTGGCTGCTGGCATGGTTGATCGAGGCCGATGAGCGCCAGCGGCGCAGACCGCTCGATAGGGTGCTCGGACTGTGGATGGGCGCCCTGATCCTGGGCGCCATTCAGCCGACCAATCTGGCCGATGCACCGGATTACCGGGCGCTGGCAGTCGTGGGGGTGCTGGCGGCGGCCTGGGTCCGCCACCGCCGGTTCAGCGTTCGGATGGTTGCCGAAGCCGGGCTCTCCGCCGCGGCGCTGCTTCTGTTGGCCGGGCTGCTGTATGCGCCCTACCATCAGTGGTACGGCGAAGGCTACGGCGACATCGCCCGGTGGAAGGGTTCGACAACCGGCCTGGCCGACTACTTCACGGTTCACGGGTTGTTCCTGTTCGTGATCTTGCTGTGGATGGGCTGGGAGACGCGCCAGTGGATGGCGCAAACGCCGCTGGCGCGCCTCGCCCGGTTGCGCCCCTATGCCGGATTGATCTTCGCCGCAGCAATCGGGCTGGCCCTTCTGGCCTCAGTCCTGGCGGCGCTCGACTATCCGGTGGCGCTGGTCGTCGTGCCGCTGCTGGCCTGGGCCGGGCTGCTCTTCCTGCGGCCCGGGCAGCCGCTCGAGAAGCGGTATGCCCTGGTCCTGATCGGGGCGGCGCTGGCGTTGACCTTCCTGGTCGAAGTCGTGGTGGCCGTGGGCGATATCTCGCGCATGAACACGGTGTTCAAGTTCTACTTGCAGGTCTGGGAGATGTTCGCTCTGACTGCGGCGGCAGCGCTGGCCTGGACCTGGTCCGACCTGCGTCAATGGTCCTCGCCCTGGCGCTGGGTGTGGTCGGTCGGCCTGATCCTGCTGGTGGGCGCCGCCCTGGCGTACCCGGTGACGGCTACCTCCGCCAAGGTCCGCGACCGGATGTCCGAGGAGGCCCCGCGCGGCCTGGATGGGATGGCGTACATGCCCGCTTCCACCTACCATGACCTGGGCAGGTCATTCTCGCTGGCCGAGGATCATGCCGCCATCCGCTGGATGCAGGAGAACGTCGAGGGGTCCCCGGTGATCGTCGAGGCCAATGTGCCGGAGTATCGCTGGGGCTCGCGCTACACCATCTACACCGGCCTGCCGGGCGTTTTGGGCTGGAACTGGCACCAGCGGCAGCAGCGACTGGTTTCGGGCGATGCTGTGGTCACCGATCGGGCGCTGGCGATCAACGATTTCTACCTCACCCGATCGATCGAGCAGGCCGTCGAGTTTCTCGAGCAGCATGCTGTCCGCTACGTCGTCGTGGGGCAGCTGGAGCGCATGTACTTCGAGAGTGTCCAGCCCTGCACGGCGATCGGTGAGACCGGCGGCGTCGTTTGCGACCTGAGCGGCTGGCCGATGGGCATGACCCAGCCCGAGGCCACTGCGTTGGAATGCTCGCCGATCGACGCCGCCAACCCGGAATCCCCAATGGTTTGCCCGACGCACGGGTTGGAGAAGTTCCCCAGGCTGGTGGAGCTGGGCATCCTGCAGCCTGTGTTCCAACAGGGTGGGACCACCATCTACGAGGTGGTGCAGTGATCATGCCGCTGATTGTGTGGTGGTTCTGGACGGGGATCCTGGGCGTGCTCGCCTTCCCGCTCGCCTACCGGCTCTTTCCTCGCTTCGCCGATCGCGGCTATGCGCTCAGCCGGGCGCTCGGGCTGCTCATATCGGGCTATGTGCTGTGGCTCGGCGGCTCGGTCGGCATCGTGCGCAACGACTACCCAGGCGCCATCGCAGCCGTGCTGGTGTTGGGGGGCGGGGGGCTGCTGGCCGGCGCAGGACGCTGGGGGGATCTCCGCGCCTGGATCCGGCAGCATCGGTCGACGGTGCTGTGGACCGAGGCATTGTTCCTGGTTGCCTTTGTCAGCTGGGCCGTGGTGCGGGCGGCGAACCCGGAAATCGTCGCCACCGAGAAGCCGATGGAGCTGGCGTACCTGAATGCTGTGCTGCGCTCGCCACGCTTTCCTCCGCACGATCCCTGGCTGTCGGGTTTCGCCATCTCGTACTACTACTTCGGCTATGTCCTGCTGGGGCTGCTTTCCCGCCTGACGGGGACCCCGGCGGGAGTGGCCTTCAATCTGGGCAACGCGCTGTGGTTTGGGTTAACCTGCCTGGGCGCATGGACGATCCTGTTCAGCCTGCTGCAGCCGCGCGACGGCAAGCCTCGGCCGGTGGCCGCCCTGCTCGGCCCGTTGTTCGTCGTGATCGCTGCCAACCTGGAGGGGATGCTCGAGGTGCTCTGGTCTTCGCGCCTCGGTTGGCGCACTGCGGCCGACGGCGCGCTGACTTCGCGCTTCTGGACATGGCTCGATATCAAGGACCTCAACACGCCACCGGTGTCACCGGCCAGCATCCTGCCCGATCGATTTCTCTGGTGGTGGCGAGCGTCACGGGTGATCCATGATCGCAACCTTGCCGGCGCCGATATCGAAGTCATCGACGAGTTTCCCTTCTTCTCCTTCCTGCTGGCCGACAACCACCCGCACTTGCTGGCTCTGCCGTTTGTGCTGCTGGCGGTTGCCTTCAGCCTGCAGATCTTTCGCTCCGAGCGGCGCCCCGAGCAGCGCCTCCGATTCGGTTCCGGCTCGCTGACCCCCGCAGCGGCCCGCCGCTGGCTGTACGTGGCCTGCGGCTTAGCCCTGCTCGTGGCGCTGGCTCGCGCGGCGGCAGGCTACCTGGCCTCAGGCAGTATGCCGGTGGCGCTCGGCGACGGCGGAGGCGCTTTGGTGGCGGGAGGGGTGTTGATCGCCGGTGCGGCGTTGTTGACCGGGATCTTCGTCACGGGATCCATCCCATCGGCGCTGGGCGCGGCGGAGATGGT
>Ga0105099_10001222_pt1 | contig 16365 bp, 14 predicted proteins | sample PPLLak3cmMay2015_2_FD_79138 | JGI IMG/M metagenome (GOLD analysis project Ga0105099, IMG submission 79138) | Freshwater sediment microbial communities from Prairie Pothole Lake near Jamestown, North Dakota, USA - PPLs Lake P8 Core (1) Depth... | ecosystem: Environmental > Aquatic > Freshwater >... | reverse complement strand
CGTCGGCAACGGCCTGATCAATGCCGTGAGCCTGCCCATGCTGCTGCTTTCCGGCATTTTCTTCAGTTCCCATCATTTTCCCGAAATGGTGCAGCCCTTCATTCGGGTTCTGCCGCTCACCCTGCTGGCCGATAGCTTGCGCGCTATCGTCAACGAGGGTTCCGGCTTAACGGACATTTGGCCGGCCGTGCTCGGCTTATTTGCTTACGCTGTGCTCTTTTTCATCTTGAGCCGGCGTTTCTTCAAATGGACCTAATAAGTCAATTGCGTCGGGTCCATGGTTACCGGAGCCGTATCCAGATCGGTCAAGATGCGTTGCGCCACTGGCGCGGCGATGATCTTAATCAATTCTCCGGCGAAAAGCTCTTCATCCCGCAGTTCCCGTCGCGCGCCTGAAAGCCTGCGGATCTCATCCGAAACCCTGATATTATCGGCATTTAGATCATGTTTGGCCTGAAATTTATCGGCATAGACGATTTCATCTCCGGTTTTTTCGGAGAAAGGGAACTCAATGACCGTACGCCCGCTTTTAACTTCGACGACCTTTACCGTTCCGGCGAGCGCGACCGCCGACTTATCTTTAAAAATGGAGTAATACATGGGTGCGCTGACCCATTCTTTTCGTTTGGCCTGTTGCCCCTTGCTGTCGACATAAGCCACATCATACGAATATTGATAAGAATCCTTTACTTGCGTCTCCGTCAAGCCGGCGCGGGTGTTGCGCACCTGAGTAAAGCGGCCGAAAACAAGATAATGAACTCCGGTTAATTTTATGGGTATCCGGCCTTCATCGTTTAAGAGATTCTCGTTAATCTTTTGGGTTCTCGCCAGTGTTAAAAAATCTTCGCGCTCCAGCAACTGAACAAAAGCACTGGCTTTGGCTTGAACGTCCGATTTGATTGCGGAAAAAATATAATCACCCAAAACCATGCCGGCGACATCTCTTCCGGTCGGGTTATCAAAAGAGACCAAAGCGATTTTTATGATCGCCTTATCTCCGGCCGTCGCCCATTTTTGACTGACATCGCGGTATTGCGGGTTCAGTGTCTGCGCTTGCCCCAAATCTTCATACGCTTTCCTGTATTGCCCGATTGAAAGAAAATACGAACCCAGGGCATAGTAAAGACCGGTCGCTTTGGTCAAAGAATTCTTATAATCCCGGATCACGGCATGGGCGTTTTCATAGGTTTTGGCCGCAGACCGGTAATTTCGGGTCTTTTCAAAATCGCCGGCCATCCGGTAATAAGATTCCGCGATTTTCTCGGTGCTGTCTTTATAAACGCCGGCAAAATCCAAGGCAATCCTGTACTCGCTGATGGCCCGGGTAAAATCCCTTTGGCTAAAAAACACTTCAGCTTGCAAATAATGCTTTTCAGCCGCCGCCAAACTGACTTTATGAATGACCTGACCCACATCGATCGGGATAAAATGGAGCAGATTGAACATCTTCAGCCGGGAAAGATAAGTTTGCAGATCCTTATATTCGACTAGAGAGGCTTCATAATTCCTCTGCGCTTGATAAGCTTCGGCCATTCTCAACTTTTGTTCATAGGCCGGTTTGGCGATGTTGACCAAATTCGTCAAAGCTTCACTGTGTTTCCGGTTGATTTGCAGAACATTTAAATATTCTATAGCGGCAGCATAATGATCGCCTCTGGCAATGGCTTCATCCGCATGCTTCATTCCTCTGGAGGTGGCGCTGCATCCGAAAAAAACGGTGAGCCCAATAAGCAACGCTCCAAAAATACAGATTTTTTTTGCATTCATTTTCGACTCCTTTGTTCTATAAATAAATTAATACAAAAAACGATCTGATTTCATTTTCGCTGGAATAAACCATATAATCTGGGCTTTCTTTTCTAAACGATTAATATCAGAGGTATCATTTAAACTCAAGCACAATTTTCATCAATGGGGACGTTGTTTATTATCTTGACTTTCATAGAGGCCCATATTATCATACCCGAAATATAACACTCGAGGTAAAATATGCCCCGCCAAGCCCGACTCGATGCCCCCGGCACTCTCCATCACGTAATTTTAAGAGGAATAGAAAAAAAGCTGATTGCCGAAAACCGTAAAGACCGGCTCGAATTTGTAGAGCGTATGAACCAAGCAGCCGTCAAAAATGACATCAAAATATTTGCTTGGGCTTTAATGCCCAATCATGCCCATATCTTGCTCAAAAGCGGAAAACAGGGCTTATCGAAATATATGCGCCGCTTCCTTACCGGATACGCCATCAATTATAATAAACGCCATAATCGCTATGGGCATTTATTCCAAAACCGCTATAAATCGATTGTTTGCGATGAAGAGGCTTATTTTCTTCAATTAGTGCGGTATATTCATTTGAATCCCCTTCGCGCCAAACTGGTAAAAAACTTAGCGGAATTAGATCAATATGCGTGGTGTGGCCATTATGAAATGATTAATCCTGGATTTCATCCTTGTCTGGACAGAAAATATGTTTTGGCTTGGTTTGATAAAAAGGAAAGCGAAGCCCTAAAACGATATAAAAATTTCCTTAAAGAAGGACTTCATCAAGGTCAACGTCCGGAACTGGTTGGCGGAGGCTTAGTCAGAACGATGGGGAACTGGAGCGCGGTTGCCTCACTTAGACAAACCCGAGAAAAACAATTTAGCGATGAAAGGGTGTTAGGCAATAGTGATTTTACTATAAAAATAATCAAGGAAGCGGATGAAAAAATAAAATATCAAATCCATAGATCCGGCATAAAAATGAAAGTGTTAGAAACCATAACCAACATTTGCAATAAAGAAGGAATAACGATTAAAGAGATATCGGGCGGCAGTCGTCGGGGAAGACTTCCGCAAATCAGATCAAAAATTACAATCGGATTGATCAAAGAATATGGTCTGCCGCTTGCTGAAATCGGGCGGCAAATAGGAATTTCCACTTCGGCGGTTTCAAGAATCGTAAGTAAGAACGAAAAAATTAATCACAATAGTAAACAACGTCCCATCAAAAAATAGCTTGCCTTATCGATATTTTTGTTTTATGATCCCGCTTATTTTTTATAGGATAAAAAACCATGACGCAATCAAAAGGCCCCGTTAAATACGATGAAAGCACCATCAAAACCCTGAGTTCCCTGGAACACATCCGCCTACGGACCGGCATGTATATCGGCCGCATCGGCGACGGTTCCCATCTCGACGACGGCATCTATATTCTGCTGAAAGAAGTGATCGATAATGCCATCGACGAGTATATCATGGGCTACGGCAAACGCGTCGATATCGCCATCGACGAAAACCTGGTGACCGTGCGCGATTTCGGCCGCGGCATTCCCCTGGGCAAGGTGATCGAGTGCGTTTCAGTCATCAATACCGGCGCCAAATACAACGACGATGTCTTTCAGTTTTCAGTCGGCTTGAACGGCGTGGGCACCAAGGCGGTCAATGCCCTGGCCTCGCATTTTAAGGTCGTCTCGTATCGCGACGGCAAATTCTTCGAAGCCGTTTTCAGCCGGGGGAAACTCAAATCCAAAAAAAACGGCCCGGCCCGCAAAGAACCCGACGGTACTTTTGTCGAATTTATTCCCGACGATAAAATCTTCAGCGAATACAGTTTTAACGCTGAGTTTGTGGAACAGCGGTTATGGAATTACGCCTATCTGAACAGCGGCTTGAAACTATACTTCAATGACAACAAGATCGAATCGAAAAACGGCTTGCTGGACTTGCTGGCTCACGAAATCGGCGAAACCGCCCTCTACGAAACCGGTTTTTACAAAGTCAAACAGCTTGAGATGGCTTTTACCCACACCTCGGCTTACGGTGAAATGTATTTCTCGTTTGTGAACGGTCAGCACACCACAGACGGCGGCACGCACCTGAGCGCCTTCCGCGAGGGGTTGCTCAAGGGCGTAAACGAGTTTTACAAAAAAAATTATTCGGGCGCGGACGTGCGCGAAGGCATTGCCGGCGCCATTGCCATTAAGCTGAAATCGCCGATTTTCGAAAGCCAGACCAAAAACAAATTGGGCAACGCTGAAATTCGCTCCTGGATCGTGCAGGAGGTGAAATCGGGCGTAGTGGATTATCTGCATAAAAACCGTTTGGCCGCGCAAGAACTCGAAAAGAAAATCGTCAGCAACGAGAAGCTGCGCACCGAACTCAATGCGGTTAAAAAAGAGGCTAAAGAAGCGGCTAAAAAAATCGCCATCAAAATTCCCGACTTGAAGGACTCCAAGTTCCATCTCCAGGACGGAAAAGAGGGCGAGCAGACCATGATCTTCATCACCGAAGGCCAGTCTGCTTCGGGATCCATGGTCGCCTCGCGCGATGTGAATACCCAGGCCATCTTTTCTTTGCGCGGCAAACCTCAGAATGTTTATGGGAAAACCAAGGCAGCCATTTATAAAAACGAAGAGCTCTACAATATGATGATGGCCCTGGGCATTGAAGACGACGAGGAAAATCTGCGTTACGCCCGCATCATCATCGCCACCGACGCCGATTATGACGGCTTTCACATCCGCAACCTGCTCTTGACTTTTTTCCTCAATTATTTTGAAGAACTCGTGATCGCCAACCGCCTTTATATTCTGGAAACCCCTCTTTTCCGCGTACGCAACAAGCAACAAACCGTATACTGCTATTCGGAAAAAGAAAAACAAACGGCCCTCGAACAAATTACGACACCGGAAGTAACTCGCTTCAAAGGCCTGGGTGAAATCTCCCCCAAGGAATTCGGCCAGTTTATAAACGAAAACATTCGCTTGCTGGATATTGCCGTTAAATCCGTCAAAGACGTCCCGCCTTTGCTCGATTTCTATATGGGCAAGAACACACCCAAGCGCCGCGACTATATTATGGAGAATCTGATCTAATGCCTTATGTAAAAAACATTCTGGACAAAAATTTCATGGAATACGCCTCCTATGTCATCAAGGATCGCGCCATTCCCGATCTCGAAGACGGCCTCAAGCCCGTACAACGCCGCATTCTGCACTCCTTGCACGAGATGGATGACGGCAAATTCAACAAAGTCGCCAACGTGGTCGGCCATGCCATGAGCTATCATCCGCACGGCGATGCTTCCATTTACGCCGCCCTGGTTGTCTTAGCCAATAAAGACCTGTTTATCGATAAACAGGGCAACTTCGGCAATATCTATACCGGCGACCCGGCCTCGGCCGCCCGCTATATCGAGTGCCGGCTACTGCCTATGGCCAAGGAAGTGCTCATCAATCCGGCCATCACCCAATACGAGGAATCCTATGATGGTCGCAAACGCGAACCTATTGCTTTCCCGGCCAAAATTCCGGTCATTCTGACCCAGGGCGCCGAAGGCATTGCCGTAGGCATGGCCACGCATATTTTGCCGCATAACTTCATGGAAGTGCTCGAAGCGCTCAAAGCCCGCCTAAGAGGCAAAAAAATCACTCTTTATCCCGACTTTGCCTCCGGCGGCGTGGCTGATGTATCGGAATACGCGGATGGGAACGGCAAGATCCTGGTGCGGGCCAAGCTGGAGCTCTCCGATCCTAAGCGCATCGTGATCCGCGAATTGCCCTACGGCCACACCTGCGACTCCCTGATTGCCACCATCGAATCCGCGGCCCGGCAAAATAAGATCAAGATTCAGAGTATCGAGGACTATACGGCTGAAAATGTGGAAATCGAGATCAAACTGGCTCGCGGCGTATACAGCGAAGAAACGGTCGACGCCCTTTACGCTTTTACCGGCTGCGAGAGCAGTGTCTCCGTTAATTTCTTGGTGATCAAGGACGGCAAACCGACCATCATGACCGTCAGCCAGGTCATTGCCTATCACAGCCAGCGCTTGACCGAAATTTTAACCCAAGAATTAAAACTGGAAGAATCCCAACTCAAAGACAAACTGCATGCCCGCACTCTGGAGCAGATTTTTATCGAAGAGCGGATTTATAAGCGCATCGAATCCATGAAAACCCGCGAAACGGTTATCAAGGCTGTCATCGACGGATTCAAACCTTTTGCCAAACAAATCAAACGCGAAGTCACGATCGAAGACGTGGAACGACTCCTGAAAATCCCGATCCGCCGGATTTCGCTTTACGACATCAACCAAGCCCGCAAGGAAATGGAAGAGATCAAAAAGCGCCTTAAAGAGATCCTCGGCCACCTCGGCTCTATCGTCAAATATGCGATTTCATTCCTGGACCATATCCTAAAAAAATACGGCCCTCTTTATCCGCGCCGCACCAAGATTATCTCCTTTGAAAAAGTGAATGTCCGCGAAGCCGCCATGCGCAACCTCAAGCTCAAATACGACAAAGGCACCGGCTATCTCGGTTATGAAGCCGGCGGCAATGTGCTGCTGGATGTTTCCCAATATGACCGTATCCTGGTCGTCCGCAGATCCGGCGCCTACTCGATTATGAATGTTCCGGATAAATTATTCGTGGATAAAGGCATGTGGTATTGCGGCTTCATGGACCCCGAAACCGCGGAGAACAAAGTCTTCACCGTGGTATTCCGGGATAACACAACCGGCTTCCCCTATGTCAAGCGCTGCAAGATCGAGCAGTTTATCCTGAACAAAGGCTATTCCCTGGTCCCGGAAAACGCCACGGTGCTCCGCGTGACGACCGCCCAACAGGGTTCCATCGAACTCGAATACAAGCCGCGGCCGCGCCTGAAAGTATTAAAGGAGATCTTCAAGATTCAGAATTACCTGATTAAAGGCCCCAAAACCGCCGGCGTGCGCCTGGCCGCCAAAGAAGTTAAATCGGCCCGCGTTATATCGGCCCAGGGAAACGGGGATGACGATAATAACGGTAATTGATTTTAACATGCTCAAGAAAATAGAAGAATTTAGAAGAAAGTTTGGAGGATATTTTAAAAATATTTTTTAAGAAAAAGGATACGTTAAATTTTATTTTTTTTATAACCTCATGATTTATTTTTTATTTCTGAGATATCCTGTAATAAAACCAGTTCATTTTTACCTAAAGCACCGGACCCAATGATCGGGTCTGAATTCCTTAAACTCGGGGACCGCTTCCCTGCAAATCGGCTTTGCTTCCGGGCAACGCGGATGAAAATGGCAACCCTTAGGAGGGGAGATCGGGCTGGGTACGTCTCCGGAGATGCTGTGCCGGTCTCTTTTCTTCTCAGGGTTGGGAATGGGAACCGCGCTCAAGAGCGCCCGGGTATAGGGATGAGTCGGATTGATATATAGCTCGCTCTTCGGGGCCAATTCCACCAATCGTCCCAAATACATGACCGCGATACGGTCGCTGATATATTTAACCACGGAAAGATCGTGCGAAATGAACAGATAGGTCAGTTGAAATTCTTTCTGCAGTTCAAGCAAAAGGTTGATCACCTGGGCTTGAATGGACACATCCAGGGCGGAAACCGGTTCGTCGCATACGATCAATTCCGGATTCAACGCCAAAGCGCGGGCAATACCGATGCGTTGGCGTTGACCGCCGGAAAATTCATGCGGATAAGCTTCATAGGCGTCTTCGCGTAATCCGACCACTTTCATAAGGTCTTTGACATTTTTGGTTTGTTCGGCATGCGTGCCGATATGATGGATTTTCAAACCCTCTCCGATAATCTGGCCGATGGTATGGCGGGCGTTCAAAGAGGAATAAGGATCTTGAAAGATAATCTGCAGATTGCGGCGCAGAGGGTTCAGTTCTTTCCGGGAAAGGCTGAGCAAGTCTTTATCCCGATAATGCACTTCCCCTTCGGTCGGGTTTTCCAGGCGGATAATCATCCGTCCCAGGGTCGATTTTCCGCAACCCGATTCCCCGACCAAACCCAGGGTTTCCCCTTTATAAATTTCAAGATCAATGCGGTCCAGGGCGTGGACGACGGCTTTTTGTCCAAAGCCGCCCACGGTGGTCGTATAATCCTTTTTCAAATTCCTGGTAACGATCAGTTTTTCTTTTTGATTATTTTGTGTTTCCATATTTTACCCGAAAAGCCAGCAACGAACTTCATGGCCTTGATTAATGACTTTCAGCTCCGGTTCTTCTTGCAAACAACGGTCAAAAGCGAATTTACAACGGTCGTTGAATTTACATCCCTTGGGCAGGCCAAAAAGACTGGGAACCATGCCCGGAATCGCCTCCAGTTTGGTGCTCTTATCGTCGGCCCGGATCCCCGGAATCGATCCCATCAGTCCTTGCGTATAAGGGTGCCGGGGATCGCCATAGAGACTATGCGCATCCGCTTTTTCAACCACCCGGCCCGCGTACATGACAATGACGTCATGGGACGTTTCCGCGACGACGCCTAAGTTATGGGTGATCAGCAGAATGGCCGTTCCGGTGGTCTCGCTCAATTGCTCCATCAGCTCCAGAATCTGGGCTTGAATGGTCACATCCAAGGCCGTGGTGGGCTCGTCGGCAATGATCATCTTGGGGCTGCAGGCCAAAGCCATGGCGATCATCACTCTTTGACGCATGCCGCCGCTCATTTGGTGCGGATAGTCCGCCATGCGGCTTTCCGGCGCCGGTATACGCACGGCTTTTAAGAGTTCAATGGCCCGGTCCCGCGCTTCTCTTTTATTGATCTTCTGGTGCAAGGTCAAAACTTCCGTAATCTGATCGCCGATCTGGAAAACCGGGTTGAGCGAGGTCATGGGTTCCTGAAAGATCATGGAGATATTGTTGCCGCGGATATGGCGCATCTCTCGTTCCGAGAGTTTCAATAGGTCCCTGCCGTTAAAATGGATGGTTCCGCCCACGACTTCTCCGGGTGGGTTGGGAATCAGCCCCATAATGGAAAGAGCGGTCACGCTTTTGCCGCATCCGGATTCGCCCACGATGGCCAAGGTCTCGCCTTCGCGAATGTCGAAACTGACATCGTCCACCGCTTTGGCCACTCCCCGTTCGGTCAAAAAATAGGTCTTTAGGTTTCGAACTTGAATCAGTGTTTCTGGCATAGTTATCTTTCTTTCCGAAATAGAACCGCTCATGCACGCTTATAAACGCCAATATCATAAAACCTTCATCTTTATCAGCGCTTATCTGCGTTTATTCGCGGTTTGAATAAATTACCCGCTTGCCATTCGATGGTCGCATTCCGGCAATCCTTGCCGGAATCTATGTTTTTTTGATCCTGTGCTTTTCAGGATTAAAAAAACATTTAGGATCAAAAAACATTAATCGTGCAGCTTGGGATCAAAGGCGTCGCGTACTCCGTCACCGAACAGGTTGAATCCCAAAACCGCGGCTAAAATCATCAAGCCGGGGAAAGTGATCACCCACCAGGCCGTCAAAATCAAGGCCCGGGCATGGGTCAGCATGGCGCCCCATTCCGGGATCGGCGGTTGCGCGCCCAAACCGATAAAACTCAGGGCCGCGCAATTGATAATCGCCGACCCGAAACCCAGAGAACATTGCACAATCAAGGGGGCCAAGCAATTCGGGATCACATGGATAAAAATCAGCCTAAAGTTATTGGCGCCCAAAGCCCGCGCGCCCTGGACATAATCCTTGGATAGTTCCTCCAACACGGAACCGCGCACCAACCGGGCATACTGGGGGATGGCCACCGTGCCAATGGCGATCATGGCGTTATTCAAGCTGGGGCCGAATAGGGTCACCATGACAATGGCCAGTAAAAAATAAGGGATGGATAACATGATATCCATGAACCGCATCACGACCATATCCAGCATGCCGCCGTAAAAACCGGCCAGCGAACCGATCAACACACCCAGGATACAGGCAATGGAGACCGAGATGAATCCCACTTTCATGGAAATCCGCGCCCCATGGATCAAGCGGCTCAGAATATCCCGGCCGAAATCGTCGGTACCCAAGAGATTTTTAGCCGCACCGCCTTCGGCCCAAACCGGCGGTTTGAGTTTGTCGTATAAGGATTGGGCCAGGGGATCATAGGGCGAAATAAGATTCGCAAAAACAGCCATTAACGCGAACACACAGATCACGATCAAACCGGCCACGGCGGTTTTGTTCTTGCGGATTCTCCAAAGCGATTCCAGAAACGGACTTTTGGATTTGGCGGTCTTTTTATTTCTTTCCGTTTTTTCAAGCCTGGAAGCTATGCTTTTCCTTTTAAACATTCATTTACACCTGCGTTTTGATTATGAGACTCTGATGCGTGGATTAATCCAAACATAGAGGATATCGACAATGGTATTGATAATAATAAAAATAAAAGCGACCATCAGCACCCCGCCTTGCACCGCATTGTAATCGCGCGTATAAACCGCGGTCAAAACCCAATGGCCGATTCCGGGCCAGGCAAAGATGGTCTCGGTTAAAACCGCTCCGCCCATCAAGGTACCGAAAGAAATCCCGATAACGGTCACGATCGGGATCAAGGCATTGCGCAGGGCGTGCTTGTAATAGACCTTGGTTTCCGATAAGCCCTTGGCCTTGGCCGTGCGGATGTAATCCTGGCGCAACACTTCCAGCATGCTGGACCGCGTGATCCGGGCGATCAGGCCCATGGGAATGGTGCTCAAGGTCACGCTGGGCAGGATCAAATGCCAAAGCACATCCCGCAGAGCCACCCAGTTTTGAGCCATGATACAATCCAGGATATAAAAACCGGTGTTGACCTGAAAATCAATGATCGGACTGATGCGTCCCGAAATAGGCAAAATACCGAGCTGTACGGAAAAAATAATGATCAAAATCAAGCCCAGCCAGAAAATGGGCATGGATATGCCGGTAATGGCCATCACCATACTGGTGTAATCGAAGATGGAATATTGCTTGGTGGCGGAGATGACCCCGGCAATCATGCCGAAGACGGCAGCGATCAAGAGAGCCATAACGGAAAGCTCGATCGTAGCCGGGAAAAAATCCTTGATTTCGTCGATGATATACATATCGGAACGAAAGGATTTCCCAAGGTCCCCATGTAAGAGCCGGTTCATAAAATGCCCGTACTGGATATAAAGAGGTTTGTCCAGTCCCAGGGTGGCTTTGCAATCCTTTAAGGCGCTTTCCGTAGCCCGTTCGCCGTACATCAACATGCAGGGATCGCCGGGGATGAAGTTGATCAGCATGAAAATGAATATCGTCACGCCGATCATGGTGAAAAAAAGCGAGATGGAACGACGCAAAATAAATCGAAGCAAATCTCAACCTCATTTCAAAAAACCGGCAAGGAGCATGAAAGCCATAATCCTTGCCGGTTCGTTATTGATTTATAAACAAGACCTTGTCTTCATGCAATGTTTCTACTTATCAATCCATACTTTGTGCAATTGAACAAGTCCGAACGGATGGTTCATATACCCTTTGACGAACTTCAGCATCGGGGTGTTTTGAACCGCATGGGCGACAGGAATATTGGCGCATTCATTATGGAAAATTTCCTGGGCCTTCATGTAAATCTCGACTCTCTTCTTCTTGTCGGAGGTTTGAACGCCTTGGACCATCAGCTTATGATACTCATCGTTCTTCCATTGACTCCTGACGGTGGGAGCTTGCAAACCGTCATACAAAACGGCCAGGAAGTTATCCGGGTCGCCGTTGTCGCCGGTCCAACCTAATTGAAACAGATCCATTTCCACGGGTTGTTTGACCTGTTTATCAAGATAGGTGCCCCATTCAAAAGTCACCAGTTCGACCTCAATGCCTAATTTCTTAAGGTCGGCCTGCATGGCTTCGCCGACTTTCATGCCGGCCGGGTTATAGGGACGGGCCACCGGCATACACCACAGGGTGATTTTGCCGTTGGGATTGGAAGCTTTCAGCTTGTCGAAAAATTTGGCTTCATCCAAAAGTTTCTTGGCCTTTTCCGGGCTGTATTCCCAATCCACGATCTTGTCATTGTAGCCCCACAGAATGGGCGGCATGCCGTTTTTCGCTACTTGGCCGGTGCCAAAATAAATATTGTCCACAATGGATTTTTTGTTAATGGCATGCGCGATAGCAATACGGACTCTCTTGTCCTGCCACAAGGGTTTGGTGTGGTTGAAGCCCAGATATCCGACATTCAAACCGGCCTGGCTCTCAACATGCATATTGGGGTCCTGTAAAGCCTGTTTGATGTTTTCCGGACCCGGCAGCAGCGCCATGTGAATATTGCCGGTTTTCAGTTCGAGATAACGGACTGAGTTTTCGGGAATGGTTCTGAAAACGGCTTTATCGATAAATGGACGGCCGTCCCAATAATTCTCATTGGCCTTCAGCGTGAGCTTATCGCCTTTAACCCATTCCACAAACTCAAAAGCGCCGGTGCCGCTGGGGTTGGATTTGAAATTCTCGCCCAGTTTCAGTTTTTGAGTGGGGCTGATCACGGAAGCGAATTGCATGCCCAAGGTATTGATCAAGGGCGCATTGGGAGCTTTCAGTTTCATCACGAATGTATTAGCGTCTTTGGCTTCAACGGAATCAACCGCTTCATTCATGCCCATACTGTCCCAATATTCGAAGACCATGCCGGCTTCTTCAGGCAGTTTCATTTTGGCATCGAAAAATTTGAATTTTTTCTCTTTCATCTGACGGGCCAGGGAGAAAACAACGGCGTCGGCAGTAAAAGGAGTTCCGTCATGGAACTTGATACCTTTGCGAAGCTTAAAGGTATAGGTCAAACCATCTTTGGATATGTCCCAGGATTGAGCCAGACCCGGTTTGGTATCCGTGCTGCCCGGAACAAAAGAGATCAAACGATCAAAGATATTGTCGCAAATTTGCAAAGACTGTCCATCGGTTTCAATGGCCGGATCCATGGAAACGCTGTCGCCGCCACGGCCGATCACCAATATCCCGCCTTTTTTGGGAGCTGCCAAAGCAACGCCCGCAACTAAAAACGCGCAAATGCAAAACAGAATTCCAATCTTCTTTAACATTCTCCTCCTCCTTCGTTTAGTGGGTTCATTAAACTTCTCCCACCGCTCTAACGCCTTCCCAATAACGCACTATAATGGGCGCTAAAGAGTGGCATGCTTTCAAGCCCTGAAAACGCGCAGGAATCTCATTTCCAGCGCCTTGTAAGCAAAGCCCCGACGACTTTGGCGCCAAAGGCTTGCGAAGCTTCCGGGCCATTCCCTGTCACCAGATTGCCGTCGACCGCGACCGGCATGTCCCGGTAAAGGGCGCCGCCGGCCTTCAGTTCGGCGATGTATTCGGGGTCGGCAAAGACCGTGGCTGTTTTACCTTTAAGGACTCCCGCGCGCGCCAAAGCAACCGGGGCCGTGCAGATGGCCGCAACCACTCGATTTTGGGTAAAGGCATTTTTGATCAGTTGTCGCAAGCCCATATGCTCCCAAAGATAGGGTATGACCCCTTCCCCTCCAATGATGATCAACGCTTCGAACTCCTCCGTACTCACTTGATCAATAAGGATATCAGGCTTGACCTTGATGTCCCCATACCCGGTACAAATCTCCAGAGTCGCTCCCGCCACGGTGACGGCCGCTCCGCTTTTTTCCAATGCCGCGCGGGTCTCCCGGTATTCGTTATCCGCCAATTTTTGCGGAGCCACCACCATAACGACTCGGGCCAAAGGGGATGAGCCGGCTTGAGAGCCAAAAGCGAACAGGTTTAGCATTAAGGGATATGCGCTCCTTTTACTGAGCAAAGTGTCGCCATCCTATCGGTTTCATAGATCTCATGAAATGACCAAACGACAATAAAAATGTGCGGAATGACAATGGATGAGCGGTTTTTGAATCAAGGTACCGCGATTAGTCGAGCCAGCACTGTTCCGCGCGGTATTCTGAAGGTGCAATGTCCATCATCTGTTTGAAAATACGCGTGAAATGACTTGAGTTTTCGTAACCGATGCGGGACATGACCTCATAAATCGGAAGCCGGGTATCCCTTAATAGCGTGCAAGCCATATGGATCCGCAAGTTCATGATATAGCGGCGAATGGAGGTCCCCATGGCATTCTGAAAAAGGGCATTCAGACTGGTCCGATTGGTGCCGAAACGTTTAGCCAGATCCTCGACGGTCAGATTCACATTAAAACTGTCGTGGATAAACAACAGGATATCATCAATTTTGGGGTCGCGCGCCGCTACGATCGACCCGACCGGGGTCTCAGTTCCATTGATGCGGATGGTTATGAGCAATTCGAGCAAAAAAGACCGGCTTCGGCACGGCCATTTCGTATCGATCTGGGTCCGGTTTTCGTTCTCGATCTGCGTCAGCAGTTCCTCGATCTTTTCTTTGGTCGATGGTCGCAGATAACGTATTTTGTATTTATGCTGTTCGGAATCGAAATGATTGATCAGGAAATAATCGTCATGGGTCGGGCCGCTAAATGGACCTCCCTTCTTGAGAGCTTCGAATGTAAAAACCTCGTTGATCATTTTCGGCATAAAATAAACCATGTCGGCGTCTAAATCCCGCGACTTTCTGACGGTCAGAGACTGTCCGGCGCTTAAAAGCACGACCACCGGGGCAACGACCAGTGCCGGTTCTCCGCCCCATGAAAGGACCCCCGATCCCGAGCGCGCATACCAGATCGCGTAACGCGACGAAGCAGCGTAGGTGTCGGCATTGCGATCGCCGCGAACAACATTGAGCGGCATCTTGTAATCCACGTAAAATTTTCTGTCGACAACGGCATAATCCGGCGCGAGTTTTTCCATATCCCGAGTCCTTATTGCTAAATGATCGTTTTATCGCATCTCCGTTCCAACAATAGAACACATCATCATCCGGTTCGCTTAACCATTAATGCGAACACCAATCCGTGGATCGCTGGTTGGAAGACAACCCACTGCCCAATCGGAACCTTATAAGCCGCGTCTTCGGACTCATACATTTGGAATTTCGGCAAACCGACATCCAATGACACACCCTCCAGAGGCGTTCTTGCAATCAAACGACAATATCTAAGTTTTAAATGAAGCCTAATTTTCTTCAACTCATCGGACAGTTCAAGTTTAACGAATAATTTTACGCCCGGCCGTTTCTCTTGCGGCGCCTCTTGCAACAAATAAACGCCGTCTGCTCTTTTTATAAAATATTGAACCGGGCTCGAAATGGCTTCAATGGTTATATCCTGCGCCGGCAAGGCTATAACCGGAGGAATTGAAAAGACGCTACCGCTTAACGCCTCGGGAGGATTCGGTTTCCCGTTCCATAGAATTTTATCGCCCTTAATTTCCACCCTTAGATTATCAAAATTCAAAACCCAATCCCCTCCCGCCAAATAATCCATTTGGGGTATTTTTGTCGCTGTATTCTTTAAATCGCTTTGCGATATCGGGATATGAGCCTTATAGATTTTTACTTCAATTTGGTATTTCGGTTTTATAGGCTCAACGGCCAAAATGGGGCTTGCGAGCAGAATAACAACCATAATTAAAAACGGCCTGATCGTTCTTTTCATTTAAAGGACCTCCCTATCTCAAAATATCTAAGGCGAAGTTTTTTTGTTTCTCCTTACCAAAAAACCATTCTTCATTTTAAGACGAGGGGTTCGGCGATTGATCCCGGCCCGTTTTGATCCGCACCTTATAATTTTTAAAAGAATCATCGTTCTGATCGCTTTTTGTTTGATCAAAAAAGAATTTAAAAGATTCGTTCGGAATGACAACATAGGATAGTCGGTGTTCTCGCGATTTCCACGTCACCATGGAATGGAAGGCAAACCCCGCACCAAGACATACCAGACAAATACCGACATGCACCCATAGGGGAACAGGCCGAAAAAAAAATAGCGGCCGCTTTTCTTCTGCTTTCTGTAACTCCATCTCTACCTTTCTGCCCAGCGCATCCGGAACGGACCGCCAGGGAGCCCTTTTAAAAATCGTCTCAACATCTTTCATTTTGTTTTCTCCGCAATCATGGATTGTAATTTTTGGATTCCCCGGCGGTACCATGAGGCGACCGTATGGATGGAAACTCTTCTGAGGGTGGCGATCTCCTGAAAAGTAAACTCATGCGCCGCCTTAAGGATGATCGTCTCTCTTTCATCGCCGGTAAGTTCGTACAGCAAGTCGTCTATTTGCCTCCACAATGCCCTTTCCTCGGCACTCATCGTAATCGCTTCAAGATCAAAAAGAGCCTCCTTTTTGGCCCCATGGCTGCGCCAATCATCAATAGCCGCGTTACGCACGCATCGAAAAGCATAAGGCCGCATTCCAACCGGCAATATGGGTCGTTTCAGGAGTTTACAGATGACCGTGTGGACCGCATCCTCGGCGCTTTCGCGGTTGCGCGTCAGGGACAAGGCATAGGTATACAAGGCTTGTTTGTTTTTTTCATAAAAAATTCGAATCGTTTCAGTTCGTTTCATCATGAATAATCGATTTTACCCTAACCACGCAGGGAATAATATTTTTTGTGCGGCAAATAAAAATTTTCCGAAGATTTGGATTATTCAAAATACGAACACAGATCCATGTAGCGGGTATCGGCCTCGGTATGCCCACCGATCATTGATCCGGCTTAT
>Ga0105099_10001221_pt1 | contig 16378 bp, 15 predicted proteins | sample PPLLak3cmMay2015_2_FD_79138 | JGI IMG/M metagenome (GOLD analysis project Ga0105099, IMG submission 79138) | Freshwater sediment microbial communities from Prairie Pothole Lake near Jamestown, North Dakota, USA - PPLs Lake P8 Core (1) Depth... | ecosystem: Environmental > Aquatic > Freshwater >... | reverse complement strand
CGGATCTTTATCCGGCCTCCTCTTTCCTCATAGTCCAATTAATTCGGAAATCCTTTACTGTCTCCCGTTTAATCAGTTCCTTTTAATTTGATAATTTTAGCCCATTTATTGTGGCAATCAACAGCTTCTACCGATGGGAAAATCTTCCGAATGCAAATAATGTGCAGTGAAATAGAAAGTGCTGTTTTCTCCATACACATGTGGTCGATCTGCGTCCCTCATCAGGACGACCAAATGACGAAGGTCATCTAGTTCGATCGCCTGAAACGGTGCGTCATCTTTCAATAGATTGATAAGAACAGCCTTGGCGGCAATATCGGCTGATCTCCCAGAGCCCGTCAACTCAATGGCTTGTTCAACAATCTCTCGAATCTTCATGATGGAGTCTTGAAAGTTAACGATGTTTATACAGTCTGTATATCCCAATAATAAATTTTTTCATTATCGCTAAAAATCTCTAATAATCAATATATTATTACGAGTAGCCTCTCTGACAGGTCTGTCTTATACAGACTGTATAAGCCGGTCAAAGAGCATCCAAGGGACTGCATACCCCATTGCGCGGAAGAACCCCGTGATGATGGGCGCCGCGCCGTCGTTGTAGTATTAGGCCTGCACCCAATCTCCGGCGCACGGCAGGTCTATGAAACTTTCAACCCGATAAAAAACTTTCCCGTGATCTCGGCCGGGACTTCTCTTGATTCATTTCTTGTCAGATATGCGCCGCGGACCGTCCGGGATACGCGCGCAATGCCGCCGTCCTCCCCGAGGAACCGAGCGATATATGCTTCAAACCATTGATCAAAATCCGGATCGCTCAATTTCATGTGTAAGTGTTACTGAATCGCGGCGCTGTCGCGCGGAACGACCCGGATCGCCGACGCCGCACCTTCGGCGCCCGTCTGCAACCAGAGCACTATCGCGGCGTTCGGTGCTTCCGATTGTTGGGCTTTGTCTGTTCATGTCAAGTGCATCAAACTGTGTTGCTTGATCATGGTTGCTATATCAGGGCGAGACTTCTTGATGGTCTGATCGAACATCTCTTGGACAAAAAACGCGACCCAATATTGCGAATCCGGCTCTGGTGTCATACCACACTCTAAACAGTCTATATGGTCACTCGATATCATGTAATGCCCGTTTGCAAAAAACAGGTACGAGAGGTGTAATATTAGCACGTCGCGGAGGTCGTTCGAGAACTCTTCTAAAGCCTGCCGCCGCCCCTCAAGGACAATCTCTTTGTCGTTGAGGAGAACGTTCCGGTAAAAGTTGTAGTGTGTATGGTCGTTGCACCGGTCCCTGAGCCGCTTGTACCGGTCATCTGAAAACAAAAGACCGGTAATCGGGGCAGCTCTCTGCGAGCCGCGTATGTACTGGGACATGATCCTGAACTCGGGCAGTTGGTCTTTTCCCTGTAACCATTTGTCGATCTGCGTCACAATGAAATTCTCAATGCTGACGTGATCCTTGAGGTAGAGGCCCGTGTAAATATTGATGATTGCCGAGTCGTAGTACTTCCGAAGCAAAGCGTAGGCGTCATTGATCCTTCCGTCTTGAAGGATGGCGTGAATCGACGCCAGCGTGCCCTGGATCGAGGAAAACACGTATGAATCGATGTTGCAGATAGCCCGCGTACCAACCGAAACGAACGGGAACACAGAATGGGCCAAGCTCTCGTAGAACGCACCGTACCGTTCCAAGTCGGCAAAAACGGCGTGCTTCTGAAATTCTTCGTCACTAACCATCATAGCGTTTCCTCACGGAGAAGGCGTATACATGCTACACACCCAATGCCTGGATCAGCCGCCGAGGAACAAGATCGGTTGCATCCAGTAGTTATATGGTCTCTTTCGAGAACTTGGGCCACCGATTGTAGCCGACTGCCGGATCGTTTGACCTGTATAACCTTATGAACTCAAGTTTCTTTTCGTTTACTTCGGCCGGTGTTGCCGTCTCTGATTCCCACAGTATGTCCCGTGTGATCGTGAAGCTACGTCTCTCCTCATGTGCAAAGTCCATAGCAATAAGGCTGCTGTTGGCGTTGCCAAAGTAATTGATGCTATTCGTACGGTCTTGTCCTATGTAGATTTTACCGTTTGGATACGTAATTTTGTAAACCACATTCATCTACGGTTTTTGGAGACTCCAAAGTGTGCCTTATGTGTCACCTTGAAAATTGAAATTAATTAATAACTGGGAGCAAAATGCTATTTTCATTTTTCAAGGTTTGATAATTCCTCATCATTCCTCATGCTGGTTTGGTTGATTGTATAAGTTAGGCCCATTTAAGAGGCATATTACTGATGGTCTCAGAAAAAAATTGTAACAAATCAAGTAGAGCCTGAATATCAATGGTCTTAGCCCGCCCCTCAAAGATATACCTCCAATCCTGAAAAACCCCATCATACATTTTCAGTGCTGCGATCAAGGTAGTCGGTTTGTTCCAATAGTGTGCGGGAGTATGACGCTCTTCCTTTGTATATTGCTTCTCCAAACTTTCTTGGATAGATTGTTCTAACGCTTCAAAAAGTTTGGAAGGAATGTGACCTTTTTGTATTGGAGTTCGAGAGGCAAGCCAAGCAATCTTTCCGCTTTTGGCAATCTCATCAAGGTTTTGGAGTTGCCAATCCATATTCAAAGACTTCAGATAGAGTTCAAGCGCAAAGGCCGCATTTACGATTGTTGGCACTGACATATTAGAATTTGAGAACGTATTCAGATTTTGTGCCGCAACTTGAAAAGCTTTTGCAATTTTCAAAACTCCTGGGTCAGGAATCGGATGCGGCGCCATATTTTATCCTATGGTTTTACTATAGTGTTTATATATATCCAGATAAAATTCCAAATTCCGTTGTCCAGTTTATAACACTTTTGAAATTTCCTTTATAAACCAATTCTCCATCATTTTAATCCGAATGCAATCAGGGTTCGACCGGAATCCAAAACCCATTTACAATCCAGAGGAATGTTTGAAAAAAACGATACGAAAAGGGGAATTTATGGTTTCGGATTTTGGCATAAAGGGAATGGTTTAGCAAGGGAATATGCTTTTTAAGCCGAAAACCCGATCTATTGATTTTCCGCAGAGGATATCTCAAAAATACAATTTTGGAAAAATAGATTTCAAGTTTTATGGCATTTTTGCAGACGGCACGTTCGCTTTTGATTTTTGAAATATCCTGTATACTCCGGCGGGATTTCATAATGAAGGAGATAATTTAAGCAAAATTTAACTAATTTTAAAATAATTTTTCCATCTTTTTTATTTTGGCATATCATCAAAATTTTATAATATTTATACGAAACTGTCGAAAAGTGACAGTTTTGTATAAAATAAATTAAGTTGAGATAGGTGTCTCTTTATGTGTGATCTTTCACAGAGGTGGCTGCGGCTATTAAATTTTTCGTTTCGATTGGAAGTCTAACCGCAGCGAAAAACCGCGTAGATTTAGGCCGAAATGATGAAGGGCCAAACATTCATTTGGCCCTTCAATGATGCGTGGCCCGGGAATCCAAAAAGCACCCGGGTAATCACCGGGCAGGGAGAGGGAAGAGGGTCTTATTGCTGCGATTGCCAATGGGGCGGGATCTTGCCGTTGCACTCCGGCCCGCTGCCTCTGCAGACTTCAACGCCTTGTTCCATGCGGCATCTCCATTTGCAGGTTTTTCCAGCCTTATCGGGGGCATTTGTATAAATCATTTCGGGTGGAGTCTTGCGTTCACAGACCGGATTGCCGCTACTATCCTTGGTGCATTTATATTGGCTCGTACCGGGCTGGGTGGTCTGTGACGAGGTGTCGCCGGTATAGACGACCGCCATAAAGGCGCAAACCAAAAAGGCCAAACAAAGAAAACGGGTTAATTTCATCTGATCCTCCTTTTTAAAATAGGTTTTTGTTCATCCGCGCTGATCCGTTTTGCAGTTAAAAATATTCAATATTTTTCAACTGTAAACGGTGCCGGCGGTCTTCCTGCAGGGATAAGACACTTCAGCGACTAAAAAGGTTCATAAAAAATTATCCTATTACGCAGAATAAATAACGGATCGTTTCTTATTGTTTATCCCTTTTCAGGTGGATCTGCAGGGCCATGAGGGCCGCGGGGGTCAGGCCCGGAATGCGGCCGGCTTGGCCCAGGGTCAGGGGCCGGACGCGGATTAGTTTTTCGCGCACTTCATTGGTCAAGCCGTACACGGTTTTATAATCCAGGTCGGCCGGGAGCGGCAGGTTTTCCATTTTGCGCGTGCGTTCGACTTGCTGCTCCTGGCGTTTAATGTAACCGTCGTATTTGATGCGGGCCTCCACTTCTTCCAGGATGCGGGCATCCTCTTGTGCCAAATCCGGCTCAAAGAAGAACAAGTGTTCGTAAAAAATTTCGGGCCGGCGCAACAGTTGGGCCAGGGGAATGGTGTCGTTGAGACCGGAGGAGCCCAAGCCGGCCAGGAATTCCAGGGTCGCGGATTCCGGTTTGATCTTGTGTTCTTCCAGGCATCGGATCCAGCTTGCAATGGCTTGCTTTTTTTTAATAACGGACTGAAAGGCAGATTCCGCAATTAAGCCCAACTTATGGCCGATGGGGCGCAGGCGCTGGTCGGCATTGTCTTCACGCAACAGCAAGCGGTATTCGGCGCGCGAAGTGAACATGCGGTAGGGTTCCTTGGTGCCAAGGGTGATCAAATCGTCGATGAGCACGCCCGTGTAGGCCTGGGAGCGTTCCAGGACCAGGGGCGGTTCGTTGCGCACTTTGAGCACGGCATTGATGCCGGCCATGAGTCCCTGGGCCGCGGCCTCTTCGTAACCGGAAGTGCCGTTGATCTGGCCGGCATGGAACAATCCGGAGATCAACTTGGTTTCCAGGGTAGGCAACAATTGTTGCGGGTCCACGTAGTCGTATTCAATGGCATAACCGGGCCGTAGGATCTCGGCTTGTTCCAGACCGGGAATGGTGCGCACCATTTGGAGCTGAATGTCGACCGGTAGGCTGGTGGCCAAACCGTTGGGATAGACTTCCTGGGTATCGAGGCCTTCGGGTTCCAGAAAAATCTGGTGGCGCGGCCGTTCGCTGAAGCGCACGATCTTGTCTTCAATGGAGGGACAGTAGCGCGCGCCCGTGGCTTGAATGATGCCGGAATAAAGGGGCGAGCGGTCCAGACCGCTGCGGATCGCATCGTGTGTCGCCTGATTGGTGTAGGTGATATGGCAGGCGACCTGGCGCAGGGGCAAGTTTCGGGTTTCAAAAGAGAAGGGGTGCGGTTTTTCGTCGCTGTACTGTGCTTCCAGACGGGAATAGTCGATGGAGCGGCCGTTCAGGCGCGGGGTGGTGCCGGTTTTAAGACGGCCGACTTCAAAACCGATCTTTTTTAATTGTTCGGCCAGAGCAGTGGAGGCCGGGTCGCCCATGCGGCCGGCCGGGAAATGGTCCAGACCGATATGAATCAGGCCGCGCAAAAAGGTGCCGGTGGTCAGGATCACGGCTTTGGCCAGAAACTGCTCGTGGATCTGAGTTTCAATCCCGTAAACGGTGCCGGCCCGGATCAGCAGCCGGTCCACCATGGCCTGATGCAGGTCCAGATTGGGCTGGGACTCCACCACTGCTTTCATGCGCTTGCGGTAGAGGTCGCGGTCGTTCTGGGAGCGGGTGCCTTGCACGGCCAGGCCTTTGCGGGTATTGAGGCGGCGCATCTGAATGGCGGTCTGGTCCGCGTTTTTGGCCATTTCACCGCCTAAGGCGTCGATCTCCTTGACCAGGTGGCCTTTGGCCAAGCCGCCGATCGCGGGGTTACAGCTCATGGCAGCGATATGGTCCAGATTGATGGTTAAAAGCAGGGTGGGGTGGCCCATGCGGGCCGCAGCCAGGGCTGCTTCGCAGCCGGCATGGCCGGCGCCGACCACAATCACGTCATATTGTTTTTCATAAACAGGCATAAAAGGCACTCTACCATATTTTCGCTGCCGGCATACTGCCCATTCGTGTTGCCTCTGTCAAGCGAAAGGGTATTATTCGGAATGGTATGAAAGCCATGGAAATTCGAAAAATCCTCACATTTTGTATTATTTTTTTATCTTGTAACCAAATTTAACTTACTTTATACTCAAAACTGCAAAAAACAGGTTCCTTAATGTTTTTTCGATCCTGAAAAACGCAAAATCGAAAAAACATGAATTCCGGCAAGCCGGAACAAGAGTTCCAGCGAGATCGCCGGAATGAGATCCGTACAATGCAAACAGTTTATTAATTCACATCTCAATTATCGACAACTTTTTATCGATATGCTTAAGCGCCTATCGAAACATCTACCTTTATCAATATGGCGGAATTTTAAAAGATTATCGAGAAAACGAAAACAGCCTGCTCACATATTGGGTTGATATGGTTGAAAATATGATACTGAGAAATGAAGGGTCGATTTGACTGATGAAAAAAGTTGAGCAAAATGGAAAATCACTCGAATCCTGGATTTGGGATGCGGCCTGTTCCATCCGCGGCGCCAAGGACGCGGCTAAATACAAGGAATTTATCCTGCCACTTATTTTCAGCAAACGACTGTGCGATGTGTTTGACGACGAGATCGACCGTATCAGCCGGGAAATAGGTTCACGCGCCAAGGCTTTTAAGCTGGTCAAAAAGGATAAAAAACTTGTGCGTTTTTTCCTGCCCCTGGAGCCCAAGAACCCGGAGGATGCGGTCTGGTCGGTTATCCGCACGCTCGCCAACAAAATCGGCGAGCAATTGACCACCCATTTGCGCGCCATTGCCGACGCCAACCCGTTGCTTAAGGGAATCATCGACCGCGTGGATTTCAATGCCACCACCCACGGCCAGCGCGATATCGACGACGATCGTCTCTCCAATCTGATCGAGGCCATCAGCGCCAAGCGTCTGGGCTTGGCTGACGTGGAAGCGGACATCATCGGCCGCAGCTACGAATACCTGATCCGTAAGTTCGCCGAGGGCGGCGGGCAGAGCGCGGGCGAGTTCTATACTCCGGCTGAAGTCGGCCGCATCATGGCGCGTATCATGGACCCGGAGCCGGGCATGGAGATTTACGACCCCTGCTGCGGTTCCGCCGGTCTGCTCATCAAGTGCGAGCAGGTCTTGCAGGAGAAGATGAGCCTGCGGTCCCGCAAAACCTTTGCTCCGGCGCGGTTGTACGGCCAGGAGTCGGAGCCCGGCACCTGGGCCATGGCCAACATGAACATGATCATCCATGACATGGAAGGCGAAATCCAGATCGGCGATACTTTCCGCAAGCCCAAATTCCGCCAAGGCAACCGGCTGCAAACCTTTGACCGCGCCGTGGCCAATCCCATGTGGAACCAGACCGAGTTCAAGGAAAAAGACTATGACGCCGACGAACTCAACCGTTTTCCCAAGGGCGCGGGCTTTCCGGGCTCCAAGGCCGACTGGGGTTGGGTGCAGCATATCCTGGCCAGCCTGAAAGATAAAGGCCGGGCTGCCGTGGTGCTCGACACCGGCGCTGCCTCGCGCGGCTCGGGCAATGCCAATACCAACAAGGAAAAAGATGTACGCCGCTGGTTTGTGGAAGAGGACCTCATTGAAGGCGTTATCTATTTGCCGGAAAACCTGTTTTATAACACCACGGCGCCGGGATAAGCTTTTCCTGGTCAATGCCGGCCGGGAGTTCGTCAAGGGCGATCCCAAGAACTATATTCCCGAGGAGGCTGTGCGCCGCATTGCCGAGACCTTTAAAAATTGGGATGAAAAAGAGAAATATGGCCGGATCGTCACCCGCGAGGAGATCGCCAAAAACGATTTCAATATTTCCCCCAGCCGCTACATCCACACCGGCGAAGCGGACGAATACCGTCCGATTGCGGAAATCGTGGAGGAGTTGAACGCGCTGGAAAAAGAGGCGAAAGAGACCGATGCGGCGTTGAAGAAAATTTTGGCGCGGATTGTGAAATGAAGGAATTAACCGCAGAGGGCGCCGAGGAACGCAGAGGAAGAAAGATTTTTCACGATTCTCTTCCCGGCAGGGAGAGAATTGGGTACCAGCCAGAAGGGATAATATGAACCAAGAAAATTTAATCCCAAAACCTATGCAAAAAGTTGATGCCCGTTCCCTATTCGAACGTGTCGTCCTGATTTTGGAGCAAGCCCGGGCTAATGTGGTCAGAAACGTCAATACCAATATGGTGACGGCTTATTGGCTGATCGGACGCGAAATTGTGCTGGAACTCCAGGGCGGTGATGAACGGGCGGAATATGGCAAGCAGGTGATAGAAACCCTTTCCAAGCAGCTTGCCCAGCGGTATGGCAGCGGTTATTCGGTTACTAATTTACAGTATTTTAGAAAGTTTTATCAGGTATATGCCGTACGATCCCCAATTGCACACCCGGTGGGCGCGGAATCATCCATTGTGAATCGTCCCATAGAGATTTCACGCCCGGTGGGTGCTGAATCGGCTATTTCCGAAAAAAGCTACCAGATGGGTAGCGAATTTAAAAACGGCTTTTCGCCGCAACTTTCATGGTCGCATTATCGAGCGCTTATGAGGGTTGCCAAGCCGGAGGCCCGTGATTTCTACGAGCGGGAGACCATTGAATGTTGCTGGGATAAACGGTCGCTGGAACGACAGATTCATTCGCAGTATTACGAACGGATGCTGGTAAGCCAGAACCCGCAGCAGATGATAGAATCTGCACGACAGGAAATTGTCACACGCAGAGAAGGTATTGAGTCATTGAAAAACCCGTATGTCCTTGAGTTTTTGGGACTTCCAGAAGTGTCTTCATTGCATGAGAAGCAGCTTGAATCCGCAATAATCACCCACCTGCAAAACTTTCTACTGGAACTTGGCAGGGGCTTTGCTTTTGTTGCGCGTCAGAAACGCATGCGCTTCGAAGATGCCGATCTCTATGTCGATCTGGTGTTTTATAACTGCATCCTCAAATGCTACCTGCTAATCGACCTCAAAATAGGAGAGATATCGCACAAGGATGTGGGACAGATGGATGGTTATGTCCGAATGTTTGACGCTCAATATACCGCCGCAGACGACAATCCCACTATTGGCCTTATCCTCTGTGCAGAAAAGAATGAAGCCGTGGCGAGGTATTCCGTTCTGAATGACCGCAAACAGATTTTCGCATCGAAGTACATGCTTTACCTGCCGACCGAAGAAGAACTGCGCAGGGAATTGGAACGGGAACGGACGTTGGTCTTGCGGGAGCAAGAGGTAAGATACGGTGGGGGAGATTTTACCGCAGAGGACGTAATTTTTTAAACCACCAAATTACTTCAGTGGACGCTGAGGAACGCAGAAGGAAGATTGGGCATATTATCGGATATCCTGAGAAGAGCGTTGAGAAAGTGCCGACACCGTCGGCACAATCGGTAAAGCGATCCGATTTGCTAATGTCAACACCACTGGTCAACCAGAAAAGAGGGCTGCGGGAGCAAGAGGTCAGGAGACAAGAGATTTTACCGCAGAGGACGTAATTTTTTAAACCACCAAATTACTTCAGTGGACGCCGAGGAACGCAGAGGAAAGATTGGGAATGATTGAGCGGAAACAGAAAATAGCTCGCGCGGAGGACGTAATTTCAAAAATGTCTGAAATTACTCCAGTGACGCGAAGGCGTGGAGAAAAGGTTGGATATTCCCATTTGTTTCGTCGTAGCTCTACGAATATGGATTCGCCAAGTGAAGGATTGAAAAACCTGCCGTCCGGCTGGGAAATGGCGCACATTGGCGATTTAACGTTGCGGACCAAACAGCGAAATCCTATGTGCGATCCGGGAAAGAGATTTTTCTACATTGATGTTTCATCAGTAAGCAATACATCTTTTCGGATAACCACCCCTTCAGAGCTTCTCGGCGCAGATGCGCCTAGTCGCGCCAGGAAAGTGATCGAAGCTAGTGACGTTTTATTTGCCACTGTCCGGCCAACTCTAAAACGGGTCGCTTTTGTGCCCGATAATTTGCATGATCAGATTGCAAGTACCGGTTTTATAGTTCTTCGGACAGATGCTTTACGTCTTATTTCTCGCTATCTCTACTACTATTTGCTTACGGATGAGTTTGTTCAACGCATGAGTGAACTTGAGCGAGGTGCTAGTTATCCTGCGGTTAGAGACAGCGACATCTTGAATGAGAAGATCACCTTCCCCCCTCTTGACGAACAACGCAAGATTGCAGGGGTATTGGGGGTGGTGCAGCGGGCGATAGAGCAGCAGGAGCGGCTGATCGCGCTGACTCAGGAACTGAAAAAGGCGCTCTTGCATAAGCTCTTCACCGAGGGCCTGCGCGGCGAGCCTCAAAAGGAAACCGAGATCGGGCCGGTGCCGGAGAGTTGGGAGTTGTTATCTTGTGAAGAATTGTGCGAGATGATTACTGTTGGTGTTGTAGTGAAGCCCGCAAGCCATTATGTTGAAAAAGGTGTGCCAGCTTTTCGTTCATTCAACGTTCGCGAAGATTGTCTTTCACCGAACGATCTTGTCTATTTTTCGGAGGTTGTCAATGACACTATATTGGCCAAATCAAAGCTCCATGCTGGAGATGTTCTCGTCGTTCGAACTGGCTATCCTGGGACTTCTTGCGTAGTTTCGAAGGAATACGATGGTGCTAATTGTATTGACCTTGTGATTGTCAGACCGAAAGCCGGAGTGATTCGAGGTGGGTTTTTGAGTCGATTTTTCAACTCACCCATGGGTAAAAGTCAAGCCGTTGCTGCAAAACATGGACTCGCCCAACAGCATTTGAACGTGAGTGCGGTGAAACGAACCTTGGTCCCTGTTCCATCAATTGAGGATCAGGATGAAATTGATTTTGCATTAGCAACGGTTCAACAGAAAATTGCTCTAATTGCAAGGAAAAAGGATGTTCTTATTGCTCTCTTCCGTACTCTGTTGCACCAGCTCATGACGGCGAAGATGAGGGTGACCGACCTCGAACTGCCCGAATCGGAGTCAACTTATGCTCACGCCTGCACAAACAAATTACACCGCAAAGGGCGTAAAGTAACGCAAAGGGGATAGAAAAAAACGAATAATTCTCTGCGATCCTCAGTGTCCTCGGCGGTGAAACTCTCCGGACATAAAATCATCCGGGCGCGGTACGAATTTGGAAAAAAATTAAACCGCCAAGGGCGCAAAGTTACGCAAAGGAGATAAGAAAAATGAATAACACTCTGCGAACCTCTGTTCCCTCTGCGGTAAAATCTTCTTCTTTGAATTCCCTTTCCCATCGTATCATCGGCTGCGCCATGAAAGTTCATTCCGCGCTCGGCCCCGGTTTGCTGGAATACACCTATGAAGCCTGCATAGAGCATGAGCTTCGAAAGGCCGGGCTGGCGGTGAAACGGCAAGCGCCTTTTCCGGTCCACTATGATGGTGTGCACATCGATTGCGGTTATCGTATCGATCTGTTGGTAGAGCGGCAGATCATCATCGAACTAAAGTCAATTGACAAACTAGCGCCAATCCATGAAGCGCAGATACTCACCTATCTCAAGCTGGCGGGGATCAACCTCGGTCTGCTGATCAATTTTAACGTGCTCCACCTCCGGGCTGGATCAAACGGATGGTCGATAAACTACCGGAAGGGAATTCACCGCAAAGGACGCAAAGTAACGCAGAGGAGAAAGAGAATTATGAATAATAAATCTTTGCGACCCTCTGTTACCTCGGCGGTGAAATTCTCTTTTCTGAATTCCCTCAGCAGTGAGTTTTACTGCAAAGGAGGAAGATAATAATGAATAAGAATCCTCTGCGACCCTCCGCGTCTTCGGCGGTAAAATCTTTCTCTGCGGTGAAACCCTCCGAACATAAAACCGTCCAAGCCCGTATCCTGGCTTATGCGCAGGAGATCGGGTGGACCTATGTGCCGCGAGCCGAGGCTGAGGCGCGGCGGGGGTTTGATGCGGATGGGATTTTGGCGGAGGACCGGGCACGGACAGGGTCGCTCTATTTCGGCGATCTGCTGCATGCCCAGGTGCGGGCTTTTAATCCGAAATACAAAGAGGCCGCGGGCGCGCTGGTGGGCGAATGGCAACGGCTGAACGCCAATATCACGGGCAACCGGGATTTCCTGAGCTTTTTGCGCAACCAGGGAAAGTTCTTCTGCGCCGAGGAGAACCGCGAGCTGGACCTGATGCTGATCGATTATGGCGACTTTGATCGCCCAGCCGGGAAAAGGCGTAATGTCTATGAGGTGACCGAGGAGTTTTACGTTCATAACGGTCGCTACGGCACACGGGAAGATGTGGTTTTTCTTATCAACGGCATCCCAGTGCTGGTGATCGAGTGCAAGAACGCGAGCAAGGAAGAAGCCATTAGCCTGGCCGTAGACCAGATCCGGCGCTACCATGCGGAAACGCCGGAAGTGATGGTGCCGGAGATGATCTTTGCCGCCACCGAGGCCATCGGGTTCGGTTATGGGGTGACCTGGAACTTGATCCGGCGTAACATATTCACCTGGAAACACGCAGAGGCGGGCAATCTTGAAGCCAAGGTGAAAAGCTTTTGCGCCATTCCGCAGGTGCTGCGCGCGCTAAAAGATTTTATCCTGTTTGTCGAAAAAGAAGAGGAACTGCAAAAGATCATTTTACGACAGCATCAGATGCTCGGGGTGGATAAGGTGACGGCACGCGCGCTCGATGCGCGGCGCAGGCGCGGTCTGGTCTGGCATACCCAAGGCAGCGGCAAAACCTACACCATGATCAAGGCGGCGGAGCTGCTCTTCAAGGCGCCCGAAGCTGAAAAACCGACCATCCTCTTGATGATCGATCGCAATGAATTGGAAGATCAGATGCTCAAAAATCTCGCGTCCGTGGGCTTGGCTAATGTGGAGCATGCCGGCAGCATATTGGCCTTGAACCGCCTGCTGCGCGAGGATTACCGGGGCATTATCGTGACCATGATCCACAAGTTCCGCGACATGCCGGCCGACTTGAATAAGCGTAAAAACATTTTTGTGCTGATCGACGAGGCGCACCGCACCACCGGCGGCGATCTGGGCAATTTTCTGATGGCCGGTCTGCCCAATGCGACTTTCATCGGCTTTACGGGCACGCCGGTGGATAAGACGGCCTACGGTAAGGGGACCTTCAAGACCTTTGGCTGCGAGGATGATAAGGGTTATTTGCACAAATATTCCATCAGCGAGAGCATCGAGGACGGCACTACCCTGCCGCTTTACTACCAGCTTGCGCCCAACGAGATGCTCGTGCCGCATGAGCTTATGGAAAAGGAGTTCTTTGCCTTGGCCGAGACCGAGGGTATCGCGGATATCGAGGAATTGAACAAGATTCTGGATCGGGCGGTGAACCTGAAAAACTTTCTGAAGGGTGAAGCGCGCGTAGCCAAGGTGGCGCGTTTTACGGCGGATCACTTTCGCGAGAATGTCGAGCCTTTGGGCTACAAGGCATTCCTGGTGGCTGTGGACCGCGAGGCGTGCGCTTTCTACAAGGAGGCACTGGATGATATTCTGCCGCCGGAATATTCCGAGATCGTCTTCACCGGCAATAACAACGATCCCGCGGCCCTGAAGAAATGGCACCTCAATCTCAAGCGGGAGCGCCAGATTCGTAAGAATTTCATCAAGGCGGATGAATGGCCGAAGATCCTTATTGTCACGGAAAAGCTGCTCACCGGATTCGATGCGCCAATCCTGTATGCCATGTATTTGGACAAGCCCATGCGCGATCATACGCTGCTGCAGGCCATTGCGCGGGTGAACCGGCCTTATGAGAACGAAGCGGCGGAGATGGTAAAGCCGCACGGCTTTATCCTCGATTTTGTGGGCATCTTTGATAAGCTGGAAAAAGCGCTGGCCTTTGACAGCGACGAAGTCAACGCCATCATCAAGGATCTGGATCTGCTCAAACATCTGTTTAAATCGAAAATGGAGACCATTGCCCCGGCCTATCTCGAGCTGTTGACCCAAAATTTCAACGACAAGGACGTGGACAACCTGATCGAGCATTTCCGCGACAAGGAACGACGCAAAGAATTTTTCAAGGAATATAAAGAGATCGAGATGCTTTATGAAATCATCTCGCCTGATGCGTTCCTGAGTGTATTTCTCGAAAATTACGCCACGTTGTCCGGCATTTATGAGGTCGTGCGCAACGCCTATGCACAGCGGGTGTACGCGGACCGCGCCTTCCAGAAAAAAACCAACGAACTCGTCCGGAAAAACATCGGCGCCCTAATGACTTCCGATCCGACTGTACCCTATTTGAAGATCGATAAAACGACCATCGATACGATCAAACAAAAAGACCTGGGTAAGGCGACGAAGATCATCAATCTGGTGAAAACCATCCAAAAGACAGCCGAGGAGAACAGCAACGATCCGTTTCTCATTGCGCTGGCTGAACGCGCCAAGGCAGTGCAGGAAAGCTTTGAGGACCGGCAGACGACCACCGCCGAGGCATTGGCCGATTTGTTGAAAGAGATTGAAAAAGACGAGCAACGGAAAAAGGATCAGGCTGAAAAAGGGCTGGATGGGTTGACTTACTTCGTGCTCTGCAAGCTTACCGATGACGGCATCCCGAATCCGGCGACGGCGAGCAAAAAAGTGCGGGCTGGGTTTGCAAAATTTCCGAACTGGCAGCGTAGCGAGGCGGAATTGCGCGAGGTGCGCAAATGGGTTACCTTCGCTCTTTTAGCTGAAGAGGAAGACCTGAATAAGGTGACGACCACGGTCGACGCGCTCTTCATCCTGTTACAAAAGAGTTTCCGAGCATGAAAGCCTGGCGCGATAAAAATGAATTTAAAACCCGCGTGCTGGAATGGGCCGGGAAACTGGATGTCAAGGTACACGGATTATATGTGCGCCCGATGCGCAACAAGTGGGCCTCTTGCTCCACAACAGGCACCTTGAGTTTTAATACCGAGTTACTGAGCATGGAGCGCAAGCTGGGCGATTATGTTATGGTCCATGAATTGTTGCATTTTTCCGTGCCCAATCACGGTAAGCTCTGGAAAAGCCTGATGCGGGCCTATTTGGGTGATTATGAAAAAATGGAAGATCGGTTAAAAAAATTAGTTTGATGAGGCTCAATCATTCCGGCTTTTGAACCTTGAAAAAAGCATCCCCACACTATTGTTTCAATCGGTCGTGGATTTGGTTCAAGGTAAGGCCGTGAATTCTGATTTTTTTTTGTTTAGAGGTTGCGCCGGCAACCAGCTCCACTTTTGTTTTCGCAATGCCCAATTGTTTGGCCAGAAAAGCGATCAAGGCCTGGTTGGCCCGGCCCTCCACGGGCGGAGCCGTGATCTTTATTTTTAATTGATCACCCGTGCAATTGACCAATTGGTCGCGGGAGGATCTTGGTACCAGGTGGATCTTGAGTTCGGTCGAGATATCTTGATTGATCTTTTTTTGGTTCGGTTTATTCAAGCCTGAGCCTTTCTTTTCGCCGGTTCGGTTTGGAGTGGAATGTATTGAAATTCAAATAAAATCAGTCTATAATACGCGTCATCTTTGTTTAAAAATGGAGGCGTTTTAATGGATTTTGTCAGATCGATCATTGACATGATCATTGTCCTGTTATTCTTGCGTATGTTGATCCGGCCGAGCGAAGCTTATTATAATCCTATCTATCATTTGATTTATCGTATTACGGACCCTCTCCTTTTCCCTGTACGGTCTTTGATCGGCAACAATAACATGGCCACGCTTTTTGTCATAACCGGAATCGTTGTGATTCGCGGTTTGATTTATGTTTTGTTTTTATCGATACCGATCGGCGCCGGTATTGCTATAAGTTGTTTACACTTGCTCCAATTCCTTTTTACAGCTTATTTCATTATCTGGCTGGTCTCCTTATCCAATCAATTCAGATTTGGCATGCCATTATTCAATGTCATGGAACGGGCCTTGAATCCCCTGCGTTGGTTTTTGAGCCATTTGGGTGTCTCCAGGCGACGCTTTCATTTTTTTGCATTTTTTTTACTCTGGATCGGTTATGCGCTGTTAACGGTTTTATTTAAAAGCCAAGTTCTCGCGGACTTTTTATGGTCTTACAAGCCAATCCTTTCCAGTTTGGCCGAAGGTTTAATGCTCTTGATTGCGCTTTTTACGTTGCCCGGTTTTTTTTCTTTGATCATTATTATCGGCGCGTTGCTTTCCTTTGTGAGCCCGGACCCATCGAATCCGATTGTGCAAGGGATATACGGCATCAGCGAGCCTTTGCTGCGACCGTTCCGGCGTTTGGTTCCCCTCCTCGGCGGTATTGATTTCTCGCCTTTCTTCGCACTTTTATTTTTTCAGTTTGCCGGCATGGGTGTGCAGAAATTGCTGCAAAAAGGTTTGTTTCTGCTGCTTAATGCTTATCCGGTTTTGTCACTTCCATGGCGGTCATGACTCCGTGACATTTGCAGGCGGTGCTGATCAGCCATTTGGATT
>Ga0105099_10001220_pt1 | contig 16386 bp, 12 predicted proteins | sample PPLLak3cmMay2015_2_FD_79138 | JGI IMG/M metagenome (GOLD analysis project Ga0105099, IMG submission 79138) | Freshwater sediment microbial communities from Prairie Pothole Lake near Jamestown, North Dakota, USA - PPLs Lake P8 Core (1) Depth... | ecosystem: Environmental > Aquatic > Freshwater >... | reverse complement strand
CATTAAAACCATTTACCGGAAACCCATTTACCGGAATAAATATATCAGCGAACCGGTTCGGACCAACGTCCCGATTCCCTTTCATGCCGCGGCCGAGTGGGGATTGACGCCGGATGGTAAAATCGTTGTCGGATTATCGGGGGATTACGGGATCGAGGTCATCGACCCGGACGAGGGGAGACTCTTCGCCCGGACTCACCGGTACGCTCCGGTCCCGGTGACCAAGAAGGACCAGGACGAATATTTCGCCGGAATGACCAGCGGCATGTCCACGGCTTCGGGTTCGGTGTCCGTCAGCAAGGGCGCTCCGGACTATATCGTCAAGAATACGGTTTTCCCCAGGGATAAACCGGCCTTCGAGAACTTCGCCGTCGATGGAGACGGCCGGGCCTGGTCTTTTCTTTGGCCCGGATCCCCCGAAGCGAAGCGGACGGTCGATGTCTTCGACTCGACAGGAATGTTTCTCGGCCAAACCCGGCTCGAAGGGGCAGACCGGCTGACGTATGTCTTCCTCTTCCGGCCGGGCGAAGTCTGGATGGTCTTTTCCGACGACGGCGGTGAAATCCGGATCGTCAAGTACCGGATCTCGGGCTGAGTCCTTACCGGCCTACTTCCCGCTCCCCGCGCGGAAGACTTTGACCTCTTGGGGGTCGCGGAAGAGGACAACGTTCGGGAAAGATTTGGCGAGTTCCGCCCCGATCGTTGCGATCTCCGAGCCCCTTAAGTGCATGGGGATGATGCGATCCGGCCGAATGAGCCTCGGCAGGATATCCAATCCGACCGGGTCCCGGAGGAAAAAGGAATCCAGGAAGGCGACGTCGATGCCGGCCTTCTCTAATCCGATGTCCTCGAAAAACTTCTTGTTGGCCTGCGGGACGGAATCCCCCAAGTGGAAGAGGAGGAAACCCTCGACGTCCATCAGGAAGGCCAGGGTCTTGTATTCCTGGGGAAAGTCGGCGTGGTTTACCGAGAACATTTTCAGCGGTACGTCGGCGATCGTCTCCTCCACCGTCGTTCCCCAGGCCGGATTGAAGATCCGAATCCTCGGGGCGAGGGCCGCAAACTTCTCTCCCGCTTCCTGCCGGAGGGCGTCCTTAACCGCGTCATTTCCGACGAGGACGGTCTCGGGGTGCGCCTCAAGAACCCGGACCGCCAAGCCCGCGTTGAAGTGGTCGGCATGGGCGTGGGAAAAAAGAAGAAGGTCGATCCGCTCAAAAGGAGGTTTTTTTTGGATCATCCGGTCAAGGACTCCCGGCGGCGTGTTGTCGTAGCCCCAGGGATTGAGGACCAGGGCGTCGACAAGAACGGTTTTTTTTCCGGAAGCGATCAAAAAACCCTCATTGGCGATGTAACCGACCCGGGCAGTGAAACCCGACTCGCGAGATTTCGTCAGGGGGATCTCCGGCCGCGGCTTGGTTTTCATCCCCTTGTTCCTCAAGGCGTTGACGATGTCGATCTCCCCCATGTCCTCGGCCATGTGGAGGAGCGTCCGGCCTTCGGATTCATCGTCTACGGGATCGGCGCCGGAGGCGAGCAATAGGTCGACAATCTCCTTCCGGCCGCCACGGACCGCATAGTAAAGCGCCGTCCGGCCCGCTTTGTCCTTAGCCCGGACGTCCAGACCGGAACTCAGGGCGCGTTCGGTCAGCTTAAAAAGCCCGCCCCGGGCGGCACTGTGAACCATCGTCTTTCCGTCCGGAGCGATCGCGGAAAGGACGGCGCCCGAATTCAGGAATTCCTCGACGACGTCGCGCTCTCCGGACGCGGCGATAGCGTGAAGGGCCATCGCGCCCGTCTCCGACTTGGGATCTAAAAGCCCTTTATCCCGGAAGAGGAGGATGACTCCGCCCTGGCCCGCCGAGACGGCCAGGTCGACGGCGGTCTGTCCGGCCTGGTTTTTTAGAACGGGCGAGGCCCCTTTCGCTAAAAGCAAGGCGACGACTTCTCTTTGACCCTGGCGGGAAGCGAAATGCAGCGGCGACATACCCTGATTGTCCTGGTATTGAAAAGTGACCCCCTTTTCGAGAAGGAACAAGACGACGGCCGCATGTCCCTGGTAGGCGGCATAGAGGAGGGCTGACTGGCCCTGGCTGTTTTTCGCCTCAAGGTCGAGCCCCTGGGCCGCAAGGTATTCCACGATCGGGGCGCGCCCGGCCCCCGCGGCCATGTGCAGCAGGGTATCGCCTCCTTCGTCCCTGGCTTTCAGGATGGACGGATTCGCCGCCACCAGCTTCTTCAATTCGTCCAGGCTTTTCTGCTGGACGGTCTCGACGATTTCTTGAGAAACCTGTCCGCCGAAGAGAACGGCCGTCATGGAGAGGACGATGATCAATAATCGAAAGGCGTTTGCCATTGAGATGAGCTCCTCGGTTAAAATGCGGGAAACAATCCGTTCCCAAGCTTGCAAAACCCATGCCATCTCAGGAACCAAAATTTCGGCTTTCTCTGCCTTATCCAGCGGACTTCGACGCTTGAAAGGGACTTAAACGTAAAATGAGTTTACGATCCCGAGGACGAAAACCGGACGGTGATCAAGACAATCTCCGGGACGGTCCCGATCCGGACGGGCGGGCCCCAAGTTCCGACGCCGCTCGTCACATCGACGAACATCTTATCCTTTCGGTGAAGCCCGTGATTATACTCGTAGATAAACCAGTTGATTTGGGTGATCGGGAACATCTGGCCATTGTGGGTATGGCCGCAGACGAGCAGGTCGATCCCGGCGGAGGCCGGTTCGCCTAATTTCGTCGGCTGGTGGTTCAGGGCCAGGATCGGTTTGCCCGGTTCGAAGCCGGCGACCAGGTCCGCCCAGGACTTGGGTGTCTCCCCTGTCCGCCTTCCCGTCACGTCTTTCCGTCCGACGATATAAAACGACCCGGCGACAAGCTCCGCTTCGTCGATAAGGACGTGAACCCCTCCCTGGCGAAGCGTCTCGACGTTTCTCTCCAAATCACCGAAATATTCGTGGTTTCCAGTGCAGGCGTAAATGCCGTATTTCGGCTTGAGCCCGGTAAAAGCCGCCGCGATCATGGCCCGGTCGGCGGCCGGCGTGTCCTCGCCGACAATATCCCCGGGGAGGAGGACAAGGTCGGGTTCGAGCGCTTTGATTTTGCCCAGGGTCCGGTCGAGAAACCGGCCCCGCAGGACCGGACTGAGATGCAGGTCGGACGCGACGGCGATACGGAGCTCCCGGACTCCCACCCCGGATTTGGCGATATCGATCGTTTCCGTCCGGAGGCGCGGCCGAGCCGCATTCCAGGCGCCCAGAAGGCAGATCACGGCCGTGAGGGCCAGGATGTATCGGAACGCGATTCCTCCCCCGGCCGCCGCATCGGCCCGAAGCCCTTCCGGAAAAAATGGAAAGCGCCGGTTGATAAGACGGAGGAGATCATAAAACAGAGTGAGCCACAGACTTACGTTCCAGATCACCAGGTAGAGATAGCTGAAGCCGATCACCGCCCCGGCGGCCGGGCCGGGGTGGCGCCCGATAATAAACCGGCTGGCAATAAACAGCACGGCCCAGGTCACGGCGAAAACGAACAGGCCGACCCGCCATGCCCCGCTCGGGGGCAACGCCCGGAGCAGGCGCTTGAACAGATACAGGTGGGAAAATCCATAGATGGACAGGATGATGACCAGAAAAACGATGAATCCTGCGTCACGCATGGTGGCTCTCGCCGAAGGAGAAACTATACCTGAACGGCGCGCGCCTGCCAAGCGCGTCCGGAGCAGAGGGCCGGAAGAAAACGCTGGCTCGAATCGCCGCCGGATGGCCGAGACGCGCCTTGCGCCCGGTCCCGTTCGCGGTTAGAATATCCTATAGAGATCACGGGAAGGAGAGCGTTCATGAACCTTAAGAAAGCCATCCCCCTCGTCGGAATTGCGCTGCTGGCCGCCGGGACCGCCTCCGCCGGCGTGACCCGGTCGCAGAAGTCCCAAATCACCTTCAAGGGCTTCGGGACGATGTCGATGACATCGACCGACCAGCTGGCCGGGGACCGGAAGATATCCGACACCACGGCCGAATTCAAGGGCAAGGGCCTTTTAAGCGGCCTAGCCGGAAAAACCCTGTTCCGATCCGGCCACACCGGCGACTTCATCGATTTGGCGGCAATGACGACCGCCCAGATCGATCATAAGAAAAAAACCTACACCGTCACGCCGATCGAAAAATGGGCCGAAACCCAGAAAGAGATGCAAAACTCCCGGCAGGAAAATGCCGGGGCGGAAAAGCAGGAATCGGCGGTCAAGATCGTGAAGAGCGAGTTCCGGGTCGAGGACACCGGCGAAGCCAAGACGATCAACGGCTTCGACTGCAAGAAATACCTGGCCGTCTGGACGGTGGACTGGGAAAACACCGAGACCGGTGACAAGGGAACGGACCGGCTGGAGACGGCGACTTGGACAACCCCGATGACGGCCGACCTCGAGAAGGCCCAGGCCGAGGAAATGGCCTTCTCCGCGGCCTACCTGAAGGCCGTCGGCTTCAACGCCCGGGATTTCCAGAAGGACGTCCTGGGAACCCAATGGATCGGACTCCTGGCCGCGTTCGACCCTATCAACGGACAGTCGACCATGAAGGCCGACACAGCAAAATTCGCCGCGGAAATGGGCAAGATCAAGGGCTTCCCGGTCGTCGTCGACGGCAAATATTTCCCCATGCCGAAATTTAAAAAAGCCGAGGCCGAGCCTTCCGTGGGCGGCGGCATCGGCGGAAAGCTCATCGGCGGACTGCTGAAGAAGAAAGCCGATCCTGAGGAAGAAAAAGCGCCGGCCGTGGCCTTTTACACCGAAATCACGGCCGTGGCGATTTCCGCCCTGGACCCGGCCTCAATCCAGCTCCCGGCCAACTATAAGCAGAAATAAGAGGCTCTCTTCCATATTGCGTGGGTAGAATTCGGAGGTTATGGCGGCTGGAGCGAACATCGTTCGGATTAGGCTTTTCTTGATGCCTGCTTGGGTAGCCGGCTCGGAAGAAGCCGGCCGAGCGAAGATGTTTGAGCGTCCCGCGCCTTGAACCGTAAGGAAGTCTTCCGGGACGCGAGTTCTTCGCCGCCAAGCCAGGCCAATCAAGAAAAGCCGTTAAGATCCGGACGCGTGAGTGGAAGCCGCCAAATTCTCGGAAACTCCTACCCACACAAACTGGAAGAGAACCAAACAAAAATTATCCCTCGAACCGGTTCCACCAGGCGATTTCGGATTGCGGCATCCGGACGCGCTCGTTCGGCGGCCGCCGGGCGGCATAACCCAGGGAGATCAGCGAGACGATTTTGTAGCGGCGGGGGATTTTAAAAAACCTCCGGACCGCCCGGACATCGAACCAGCCGATCCAGCACGTCGCCAACCCCAGCTCCTCGGCTTGAAGGACGAAATGCTCGCCGCCGATCCCGATGTCGAGGGCGTAGAAAGGGATGCCCTGGACGGCCTGCCCGGCCAGGTGAGTGACGAATTTCGTTTTGGCCAAAACCAGAACCAGGACCGGCGCCTCGGCCGCGAACCGGGTCGGGGCATAGATCCCGGAAAACGCCTTTTCGGCAAACCGGGCTTTGAGCCCGGGCTCGTCGATGACCAGGAACCGTCCGCTCTGGGCGTTCTCGGCCGAAGGGGCCAGTCGGGCCGCCTCAAGGCAGACTTCGATTTTCTCCCGTTCAACCGGCCGGGGAAGATATTTTCGGATACTCCGGCGGCTTTCGATGATCCGGCGGAAGGGAGTCGTCTCGGACATGGGGGTCCTTTCGCGGACAGGTCCGCCCCGACGTTATAGTCCAGCCTCGCGGCCATTTCAACCCCTCCTCTTCCCGATACCGAAAGGGCAGCCGGGTTGATAGACAAACTCCCCCGGTTGTGTTATTCATGACCTGAACTTCCCGGACGCGAAATACGTATGAAAAGGAGGAGGTATCCCATGAAAAAATCCTTTGCTTGTGTCTTATCCCTGGCCGTATTGGTAATAGCCTTCGCCGCCTGCCAGAAATCCGGCCCCCCCGTGGCGGGCTCGGCTAAAGCCGAGGACATGCTGACGTTGATCCCTAAGACCGCCCAGGGCATCTTCGTAATCGACGTCCATCGGGGGATGAACATCCCCTTCGTCGACAAGGCCGTCAAAACCGGCGAGGATGCGGTCAAGTACCGGGAATTCATCACGAAGGTCGGGATCGATCCGCAAAAAGACGTCTATTTCGCGGCGATCGGCATTTCCGAAGCCCTCGGCGCAGAAGGCAAGTCCGAGCCTCAGGGAGCCGGGGTGATCAACCTGAAGTACGACCAGGCCAAAGTCGTGGCCGCGATCAAGGAAAAATCGCCCGCTTACCAGGAGACGGCCTATGAAGGCGTGACTATCTTCACCGTCCCCGAAGAAGTCACTGTCCCCGAAGAAGGCGCCGCCCCCGAAGTAGGCAAGAAGCCGATGTTCGGCGCGTTCCTGGATGCCTCCAACATCGCCGTCGGGACGGAATCCGGAGTCAAAGCCGTGATCGACGTGTTGAAGGGCAAGGCCGAGTCGGCCGTGAAAAACGCCGAATTAATGAAGCAGATCAAGGGCATCAATAAAACCTCCCTGGTTTGGAGCGTCTTCGTCTTCTCCCCGGATCAGGTCAAAAAGATGGCCGGGGCCATGCCGATGATGTCCAGCCTCGAAACCCTCCAGGCCCTGACGATGTACGTCGACGACAAGAATAAGGGCCTTCAGATCGAAATCAAAGCCCTCATGCCCGACGCGGCTAAGGCGAAGGAAATCGCCGACATGCTGACCGGCTTCAAAGCTCTCGGGTCGATGGGCGCGAGCGAAAAGCCCGAGATCGGGGAACTGATGAACAAGATCGATATCAGCTCCGGCCCCGACAGCGTGAAAATCTTCGTCGACCTTCCAGAAGCATTGATCGACAAACTCGCCGCCGAGGCGGAGAAACAGGTCAAGAGCAAGCTCGAAGAGATGAAGCCGGCTGTAGATAAAACCCAGGTTTCCGAAGAAATCAAATAAGCCTTTTCATTTCTCCGCGCAGACCAGAAGCTCGAATTCCTTCGGCGACGGCTTGACCTTCCGGCTGAATCGGCCGATCGTGCAGCCGAAGACCTCCACTTTCCGGAAATCGAGCGACTTCAGCATCCAAACGAGCTCCGTCGGCATGTAGAACCGCTCGCTGCAGCGGAGCTTCTTCTTCTTCCCGTTGTCGTCCACCGCTTCCATGACCGAATGCTCGCGAAGGGTAACGATGTTGAAGGCGATGTCCGTCGTTTTCGTCCCGACCGCACCGTCGTTGAGAATCTTTTTGAGCGAGGTCACGAGCGGGTATAAGGCGTTGAGCGTCGAGAAGATCAGCGTCCCGCCTTTTTTAAGAGACGCGGCGCAATTTTTAAGGATCCGGAAGTTCATTTCGTCTGTTTCCATCAGGGAGAATCCCCCTTCGCAGAGCATGATCACCAAACCGAAGCGGCCTTTGAAATCGAACGACCGGGCGTCTTTCCGAATGAATTCGACCGACACCCCCGCTTCCTTGGCTTTTTCCCGCGCCCGCTCAAGCTGCGAGGGAGAAAGGTCCAGGCCGGTGACCCGATAGCCCCGCTTGGCCAGTTCGATCGCGTGCCGGCCCGTCCCGCAGCCCACATCCAGAATCCGGACCCGTTTGTCCTTCCGGATCTCCGTTTCGATGAAATCGACTTCCTGGAGGGTGCCTTGGGTGAACACTTCCCGGTCGTATGTTTTCGCGTAGTCCGTGAACAGCTCTTCATACCATTGTTTCACCGTGATCTCCTTTAGTCCGGAAAGGGCGGCCCGATTATACTCCGGCTCCCGGGGCGCAAGCCACTTCTCGCTTCGTCCTTGCGCCCCCGCGCCTCCTTTCATAAAATGAGTCTGGTCAGGAGGCCGCCATGAAACCAACCGCCCGCCCCGCCCTCTTCCTTCTCGCGGCTTTGGCCGCATTCATCGTCGCGCCCGGAGTCGAGGCCGCGGACGCCCGTCGCGTTCCGACCGTCGCCGACCTGATGACGCTTAAGTCCGTCGGAAGCCCGAGCCTTTCGCCCGACGGCAAATGGGTCGCGTTCACGATCTCCGAAACCGATTTCGATCAGGATGCCGCCATCTCCCAGATCTGGCTGGGCGACGTCGCCTCGGGGAAGACGATCCAGCTGACCCGGCACAAAAAATCGTCGAGCGGCCCGACCTGGTCGCCCGATGGAACCTGGCTGGCCTTCGTCTCCGGACGAGCCGAGAACAACCAATCCCAGATCTACGTCATCCATCCGGATGGCGGCGAAGCCGTTCAGCTGACCAAATCCGAAACGGGCGTGTCCGGCTTCGCCTGGTCGCCCGACGGCAAGACGATCGCCTTCGCGGCCGGCGACCCGGTTTCGGACGAGGCCAAAGCCCGCAAGGACTTCTATAGCGATTTCGATGTTGTCCGCCGCGAATATACCCATACGCACCTATACACGTTGGACGTGGCCGACGCTTTGCGTTCACCCCAGCCGGGGAAGCGCCGCACCGGCGGGAAGGATTTCACCGTCGGGGGGTTCGACTGGTCGCCCGACGGGACGAAAATCGCCTTCAGCGCGGCGATCAACCCTGACCTCATCAACGGAGGGACCTCGGATCTCTATCTCCTCGAGCTGGCCGGCGACACCGTCCGGAAAATCGTCGCCCAACCCGGGCCGGATTCCAGCCCGCTCTGGTCGCCCGACGGACGTTCGATCCTGTTTTCGACCGCCCTGGGCCGGGCCGACTATAACGCCCGAAACAGCGTCCTCGCCCTCGTCCCGGCAGAGGGGGGAGCCGTCAAGCCGCTGACATCCGCTTTCGACGAAAATCCGGGCGCGATCGCCTGGAACGCGGACGGCATCTATTTTACCGCAATGCAGAAAACCGCCTCCCACCTCTTTCGCCTCGACCCCGTCTCGCTTTCGATCGTGCGGCTGAGCGCTCCCGACAACGGCATCTACTCCGGCTTCAGCTTCTCCCGGGACGGAAAGAATATGGCCTTCACTTCAGCCTCCCCCGTTTCCCTCCCCGAGGTCTGCGTCTCGGGTTTTCCCTTCCAGCCGCGGGCGATCACCCGGATGACCGACCAAGCTTCCGGCTTGATCCTGGGCACGCGGGAAGTCATCTCCTGGAAAAGCAAGGACGGGGCGACGATCGAAGGCGTCCTCATCAAGCCGGCCGATTTCGACCCGGCCAAGACCTACGCCCTGCTCTGCATCATCCACGGCGGCCCGACCGGAGTGGACCGGCCGATTCTCCTCTCCCCCGACGCCCGCTATTATCCCGCGGACATCTGGGCCGCGAGGGGGGCCCTGATCCTCAAAGTCAATTACCGGGGCAGCGCCGGATACGGGGAGAAATTCCGCCTGCTCAACGTCCGGAACCTGGGCGTCGGCGATGCCTGGGATGTTCTCTCCGGCGTCGATTACCTGGTGAAAAAAGGATGGGTCGATCCCAAGCGGGTCGGCTGCATGGGTTGGAGCCAGGGTGGATATATCTCCGCCTTCCTGACGACCTCAACCAAGGCGTTCAAGGCCATTTCGGTCGGGGCCGGAATCTCCAACTGGTCCACCTATTACTACAACACCGACATCACGACCTTCACCCTCAACTACCTGGGCGACGACCCAGCCGACGATCCGGCCATCTACGCCAAGACCTCGCCGATGACCTACATCAAGAATGCGGCGACGCCGACCTTGATCCAACATGGCGAGTTTGACCGACGGGTGCCCATTCCCAACGCCTACGAGCTCCGCCAGGGGCTGGAAGACCGCGGCGTTCCGGTCGAGATGGTCGTGTACAAGGGCTTCGGGCACGGCATCACCCGGCCGAAATCCATGCGGGCGGTGATGGAGCACAACCTGGCCTGGTTCAACCATTACATTTTCGGCGATCTCAAGCCGGAGCTTTCGGCCCCGCCCGGGCCGAAGAAGGACGCCAAGAAATCATAAGGTCAGGCCAGGGCGAAATCGATGGACGCCTCTTCATGGCTCTCTCTTCGCGCAAGATCAGGAATTGAACCTCGCTATCATCAGGCGCAATGCGCCGAGCATTTTAGGGAAGTGGAAGATATTGCACTTAACAAAATGAAAAGAGGATTGCATGCAAAAGCCGCCTTTTGACTTGAATTTGCGGGTCTGGAGTTTGATCTTTTTGATTCCGGCGACATTTCTGGCGGGACTCGGCCTGGTTTCCTGTCGGTCCGAAAGCTTTCGGGACGGGAATCGGACATTATTTTTTGAGAAGGCCGACTTTGGTCATTATTCGGATATCGGACGAATCGAAAAAATCGTTAAATTAAACGCTTTCGAGGCCTCCCTCTCCGGCGATTTTCGAGTGATGACGGATACGAAAGGCAATATCTATGTCCTCGATTTTGACCGGCAAGACGGGGTCTTCCGATTCGACCAGGACGGGAAGTTCCTTAACGGCTTCGGCCGGACAGGTCAAGGCCCGGGCGAATATCAGCGGCTCGTCGGATTCGATGTTCACCCGTCCGGAGCTGTTTTTATTCTATCCGATTCGAAAATATTGAAATTCGCAAATAATGGAGAATATCTGAGGGAAACGCCGATAGGATTTATGGGGGGAGACCTTAAAATCCTCGGAGATGAGATTTTCGTTCATGTCTTGCGTCATCGACAAGCCGCCCCGGATATGCGCCGGCAGGTCGAAATATTTGATTTGAATATTCAATCGGTAGGAAATTGTTTTCCCTACGATGCCCGCTTGGAGAAATATTTGTTCTTGAATCCCCCCTTCCTGGCTACGGCTGACGGGGAATTGGTCGATTTGGAAATCTATGATTTGGGGTTGAACGTCTTTCATCCCGGAACCCGCAACATCCGTTCTCTTCGTTTTGGAGAACGCAATTCAATAATCGACGGAATATTTAGTAAGAACGGATTGAGCGAGGAAGATCGAACTCTCATCAAGCGGAGAGTCCACCGATTCGGAAAGATCCTTGCTTTCCATGATACCTTGTTTCTATTTGAGGTGTGCAAGGGCGATGATCTCTATAATTTTTGGCTATTCGATTACATAAAAGGGCGAATTAAATCTTATCCGTATTATAAATTATTCCGCGACGTCGAGAATCCGAACGAAGACATGTTTTTTTCTTACCCGGTAGGATCTTATGCGGATGGATTGATTATTGCCGTGACAAATCAGGAAAGCTTTGCCAAGGCAAAAAGCCGGTATCCCGAGTGGGGCGATATTAAATTCGGGCTGAACGACAACCCTCTTTTGGTCTTTTTCCGTTTTAACAGCTTCTAACGATCAGCGAACCGCCCCGGAGGCAAAGACGAGTTCGACCGCAGAGGCACCGGCCGGCCCGAAAAATAAATCTAAGAAGTAAGGGCGAAATCCACGGCCGCCTCGGCGTGGAGCTTGAGGGTGTCGAAGAGGGGGATCGTCCCCCGGTTCGCGGAAATGAGGAGCGGCAGCTCCGTGCAACCCAGGATAACGCCTTGGGCGCCTTCGGCGGCCAGGCTTTCGATGATGGTCCAGAGCCGTTCCCGCGAAGCCGGTTCGATGATTCCGCCGGCCAAGTCGTGGATGATGAGACGATGGATCCAAGCGCGATCATCCTCGCCAGGGACAATCGCGCCGATCCCATGGTGCTCCCGCAGTCGTCCGACAAAGAAGTCCTCCTCCATGGTGAAGCGGGTCCCCAGCAACCCGACCATGTCGAGGCCGGCCTTTCGGATTTCCGCGGCGGTCGCGTCCACGATATGGAGGATCGGGAGAGAGCACTGTCGGCCGATTTCGTCGGCCAGCTTGTGAATCGTGTTGGCGCAGAGCACCAGGCCGTCCGCTCCGCCCCGCTCGATGTCCCTGGCCGCCCGGACCAAGATTTCCAGGACCTTATCCCATTCGCCTCGCTCGGTCAAAGGCTGGACCTCGCCGAAATCGACCGAGATCATGACGCTTTTAGCCGCATGGTTTCCGCCCAGACGCTCCCGCATCCTCTCGTTGATCAGCTTGTAGTAAATCAGCGAAGATTCGAAGGTCAATCCGCCCAGAAGCCCGATCGTTTTCATGTTCCCTCCGCCGCGTTCCTGGCGTCCTGGAATTTTTTAAGAAGCATCCGCACGTTCCCGGACGTGACATGGTCGTGGTGGCGGAAGCCGCCGCCGAAATTGTTCGGGATGTGCATCAGCTCGTGGATGATCGTTTCATCCTGGGCTTCCGGAGCCATCTGGTCGAACCTCTCGGCGATGAATTCAAGAACGTAGAAGGCCTTGACCCGCATGGCGATCTGGAGGACCTTGCTCATGCCATGGCACCGGGCAACGACCCGGCGGGCCGAGGAGCCGAAGCTCCGGAGGCAGACGACGTTGCCCAGGTCGATGTGATCCAGACCGAGGGTTTGCACGATCTCCTCAAACCGCATCTGGATGTCGGCCGCGATTTCGTACCGGATCGACCCCGATTTCCTTTTTTTCATCCGTGCCTCGCCGTCCAAGCGCTCTCCGCCGAACGGTTGTACCGCGATTCGAATCCGGATGCAACATTCCGGTTCAATATCGCGTATTCGCAACCTGAGCCGCCGTGGTCACGGTTGAAGCGTCGCCGGAGGAGACCGCATCCGCCGCCCCCTCCGGACACGGCGCCTTCGTTGCGGGATGGTCCGGAGTATGATATTTTGAATCCCTCTAAGATGAAAAGATCCGTGAGCCTTGCCGCGATCACGATCCTGATCGTAAGCCTGAGCCTCTCCTTCAAGGCGAAACCCGACGCCGCGGTCGATCAAACGCCCGTCCGGTCCGCGCCCGCCGCATCGACCTCCGGGGGAGAGCTCCGAAACGTCACCTTCCTCCCCTACTGGGTGGCCAACGCTCAATTCGCCGGCTACTACATGGCCAAGGAATTGGGAATCTACGAGAAATACGGGATGAACGTCGAGATCATCCCCTACGAGCCGTTCTACACGACCTCCCAGATGATCCAGCGTGGGACGATCGACTTTGCCGCTTCCTGGCTCCTCAACGCGATTGAGATGAAGGCCTCGGGCGTGGACATCGTCAACATCGCCCAGTTCTCCACCCGCTCCTCCCTGATGCTCCTGACCAAGAAGTCCAGCGGGATCAACAAACTGGAGGACATGAAGGGCAAGAAAGCCGGAATTTGGACCGGCTATGAGCTCCAACCGAGAGCCCTGTTCAAAAAATTCAACTTGGACGTCGAGATCGTCCCGATCGGCAGCACGAATAATCTCTTCCTCCGGGACGGCGTCCAGATCACGAACGCCAACTGGTTTGACGAATACCACTCCATCATCAATGCGGGATACAATCCCGACGAGCTGAACATCTTCTTCTTCGCCGACTTCGGCTTGAACCTGCTGGAAGACGGGATTTATTGCCTGGCCGAAAAAATGCGGCAGGATCCGCAGCTCTGCGCCGATTTCGTCGCTGCCACCCGGGACGGATGGATGGCGGCCTACGCCGATCCCGAGAGGGCCATCGATGTCGTCGTCGCCTATGCCCTGAAAATGAACCTTCCGGTCAACCGGATCCACCAGCGCTGGATGCTCGATCGCTATCGGGACCTCTACATCCCCAAGGGAGAGATGTCCATCGTCCTCGCCGAGAAGGATTACCTCCTGGCCGCCGAGGTCTTGAAAGACAGCGGTCAGATCTCCGCCATCCCCCCGTTCGCCGGCTTTTTCGATCCCGTCGACCTGAAAGTCAAAAAAGCCGACTAAGCCGCCATGCCGTTCTTCGCCCGACTCGCCCGCCCGACCCGGGGGTTGACCTTTAAGTTTATCGTCAGCATTTTCGCCAGCGTGGCCCTTGTGTTCGCCTTGATCGTTCTTTACAACTACACGCTTTCGAAGCGGGCGGTCGAAAAAAACCTGAAGATGAACGCCGAAAACCTGACGAAAAAGGCGGTGGCCCAAATCGAAACGGTTCTGACCGCCTTCCAAAAAGTGCCGGACAACTATTCCCAGATCATCGAGGGCTCCGACTTCTCCAAGGAAGCGATGCTCCGGATCCTCAAGCAAGAGCTGATCTCCAATCCTGAGATCTACGGGGCGGCCTTGGCTTTTGAACCGGGCGTCTTCGGCGACGGCCGGAAATATGACATGGCCTATTACTACCGGAATCTGGGAGCCATCGAGGAAAAATTCCTGAATGACGGCCAGTACGAATATTTCACAATGGATTGGTACCAGATCCCGAAGATGCTCGACCGGCCTGTCTGGAGCGACCCCTATTTCGACGAAGGGGCCGGCAACATCGCCATGTCGACGTATTCCGTGCCTTTGTACCGGACCATCGGCGGGAAAAAGCGGTTCATCGGGATCCTGACCGCCGACGTCTCCCTGGCTTGGCTGGAAAAGATCGTCGATTCCATCAAGGTCTACGAAACCGGCTACGGCTTCGTCATCTCGAGCAACGGGACCATCGTCACCCACCCGATGAAAGAGATGATGATGAACGAAACGATCTTCAGCATCGCCGAAGCCCAGGGCTCCAAGCCGTTGCGGGAGATCGGCCGGAACATGATCCGGGGCGAAGAGAGCTTTGCCGAGCTGGAATACCGGAACATCCGGACCGGAAAGTTGAGTTGGATCGCCTATGCCCCCATCACCTTGAACCATTGGTCGATCGGCGTCGTCTTTCCGGTCGACGAGTTCATGGCCGACGTCAACAGCCTGTTCACCCGGATCCTGCTGCTGGGCTCGGCCGGCATGATCCTGATCCTGACCATCATCATCCTGATCTCGGCCTCCATCACCAGGCCGTTGCGCAGCCTCTCCCGGGTCTCGAAAAAGATCGCCGAAGGGAACTTCCAGGCCGCTCTTCCCGAGATCAAAACAAAGGACGAGATGAAGGAGCTCCATGACTCGTTCGCCTACATGCAGAAGAAGATCTCCGAATACATCGTCAACCTGAGGGAGACGACCGCGGCCCGGGAGAAAATCGAAAGCGAGCTGCGGATCGCCCGGGACATTCAGATGGGAATGATTCCCCATCTCTTCCCGCCGTTCCCGAACTTGACGGAAATCGACCTGTTCGCCGTCCTGAAGCCGGCCAAGGAGGTCGGCGGCGACCTCTACGATTTCTTCCTCCTGGGCGAAGACAAGCTCTGCTTTGCCATCGGGGACGTTTCGGGAAAAGGCGTCCCCGCTTCGCTCTTCATGGCCGTCACCCGGACCCTCCTCCGGTCGGTCGCCGACCGCGAGGGATCGCCGGCCGATTTTATCTGCGCCCTGAACAAGTCCCTGTCGATCAACAACGAATCGTGCATGTTCGTGACCTTTTTCGTCGGCGTCCTGGACCTGGGCACGGGAGACGTCGTCTATGCCAACGCCGGGCACAACCCCCCGGTCGTCGTCCGGAGAAACGGGGATGTCGAGGACCTGGAGATGGACCGGGCCGTCCCCGTCGGCGTGTTCGAAGACTACCTCTTCAAGGATTTCTCCGTGCGTCTTGCGGAAGGCGACAAGATCTTCATGTACACCGATGGCGTAACCGAAGCGGAGAACGGAGCCGGGGAGTTTTATACGGTCGAGCGGCTCATGAGCCGACTGGCGAAAAACAGCCCGGACCTTCCCGAAGCCTTGATCCAGGCCGTCGGGCAGGACGTGACGCATCACGTCGGGGCCTGTCCCCAATCGGATGACATCACCATGATGTCGATCATTTATTTCGGCGAAAACAGGGACGCTCTCACCGGCGATCGCCGGGGCTAAAGGGATACGCCGTCTGAAACGGGAATAGGCTCTCGGCTAAAATCGAAGGTCCCAGACCAGCCGGTATTCGCGGCCGAACCGCCGGAAAAGAGGCGGAACCGTCGTGATCCAGACAGGAGCCAACGACTCGTCCCGGAGCAGGGCGTAATATCCGGCTTCGCGAACAAAAACCGGTCGCGGGCCCTCCGGCCCCGGGTAAAGAAAGGGACGCCCCGCGTCTTTATCGAAATAGAGATCGAAATCGGGCTTTCCGAGGCCGATGACCAGGGCGGCGGCGCTTACGCCTTGTCCGGACAGCGTGGCAAAGATCCGGCCCCAGGTTTCGAGCGAAAACTCCCCGGTCACCGGAACGGCGAAAACCGGACGACCGTCCTCGTTAAAAATAGCCGGATGTCGGCCGTATCGTCCGGCGGCGGCCAGGATCTCGATCATCCGGGCTTCGTCGGGCGGAGGTCCGCCGGAGTTTCCCATCAGCCCGAAGTAAATCGAGACCGGGAATTTTTCCGAAGCCGCGGCATCGAGAAGATCGACGAGCCTCGGGTCGCTTTCGCCGCTCATCCCGGGCCAAGCGAGGAAAAAGCCGTCGATCCCGCGGCCCCTGGCTTCCTTGATTTGGAGGCGGGCCGCCTCGATCGAAGAAGGACTCCCCTCGATGAATTCCCAACGTTCCGGCCGGCCCTCACCCAAACCGATCCTGGTT